>Ga0209125_1000099_pt1 | contig 148860 bp, 150 predicted proteins | sample BarGraIncub1131A_FD_184503 | JGI IMG/M metagenome (GOLD analysis project Ga0209125, IMG submission 184503) | Arctic peat soil microbial communities from Barrow, Alaska - Barrow Graham LP Incubations 11-31A (SPAdes) (version 2) | ecosystem: Environmental > Terrestrial > Soil > Wetlands > Peat... | reverse complement strand
TCGCATTTGTAGCACTCGGAGCTCATATCGCCCTCGGGGTAGACCTCAATATCAGGCGCATCTACATATTCGTAACCGGATGCGGGCAGCCACTCGGAGACAATACGAGTCTGAAGCTCCTGAATCGCTTTCGGCATCGCGCCGACACATTCAAATATTGCCCAAGTGGTAGCTGGGACCACGTATTCCGCCATTCCTTCGGGTAGCGGTTTGTCGGACGCGACAGAAATGTAATAATCGAAATCCTTGCCGTCCATGCAGGTGCAGACCCCAAGTACTCCATAAGGCGGAGTATTCATTAGCTGGCAGAGCGTTGGAACTATACCGGCCTGATGCATTTCCTGCCAGAATAGTGGAACTTCAGCAAAATTTCCTTCAACATTCATAGCATAGTGCCTTTTTGCTCCGACAATTCGGAACGCTTCTTTTGTTTCAATTTTGTAGTTCATCTCGGCATCTCCTCTGATTGATATTTTGAAGCTGATGCGCGGATATGCCTTCAGAGAAACTCCCTCGGAACGCGCAAGGGCAGGGGAAACCCCATGCACGCTCTGGAAAGCTCGGTTAAACGATGTGGACGATTCGTAGCCGTATTTGAGTGACGCGTCGATAACCTTCAAGCCGTTTTTCTGCAAATCGAATGCCGCCTCCGTCATCCTCCTTCGGCGGAGGTATTCACCTAGCGGTATGCCTGCTATGTATGAAAACATACGTTGAAAGTGAAAAGTCGAACAGCACGCAATCTGCGCGGCATGGTCGAAGCTTATTTCTCCACTCAAATTGTCTTCCATGTAGTTAATCGCCTGATTTAGTCTGTCAAGCCAATCCATTGCATCACCTTCTATAATCAGAGTTTACCAGAAACAAAATTAATGTCCTCTCAATCTCTGCACAAATTAGCGAGATTCAAGCTAGTCGAAAAGTGATAATTGCTCATGCTCCGTTTGCTTGAGCTTTTCTTTTATAATTGCATTGTAGTTGGCTGATAGCTTATATTTGATTTTTAGCTCATTTACAAGCGAATAGAGTTTGTATTTATACTCCTTATCGACACCTCCGGCTTTGTATAAGTCCTGAAGCGGTTTACATAACTCTGGATATTCAGTTCGTATAAAATCAAAAAATGCCCAACGCGTTCTCCCACGGAGGTTCAGAATAGCGGAAATGAAATATTTTACGCCATTGTCCGTTGCGTAGGAAAAAAGTGAATCAATGTTTTCGCGCGTGTCGGTAATAAAGGGGATTATCGGCATGAGGTGCAGACCGATGCTGGCATCGGTTTTTGAAAATTCCTTGAGCATGGCAAAACGCTTGAGGGAAGGGGCACCGTTTGGCTCGATTTTTCTGCGGATGCTTTCGTCCATACAGGTAATGGTTGCCGCAACATTGACATAGGTGAGCTTGGAAAGCTCTGCAATCAGGTCATAGTCGCGCAGAATCAAGTCCGATTTTGTGGATATGACGCACGGATTTTTATACTTAATCATGAGGCGCAAAATGTCCGGCATTAGCTTGTAATGCGCTTCAATCGGCTGATAGCTGTCCGTTACACCGCCTAAGTTGATGACTTCGCCTTTCCATGAGGGGCTGGAAAGTTGCTTTTCAAGCCGTTCCACGACGTTTGTCTTGATAAAAATATCGCTGAAGTACTGCTCCGAGCCGAGATACTGGTGAGAATACATGGCAAAGCAGTATTTACAGCCGTGTTCACAGCCACGGTAAATATTCAAATCCCAAGTATAGGGAAACTTGCCGCGAACATTGTTGAGGGCGGAGGCACAGGTAATCTCTTTGTAATTTGCCACAAACCAACCTTCTTTTTCGTCTTGTAATTCGAGTTCCGATAATGTATTTTATCATATATTTCCGCTTATGTGAATCATTTGATGCTAACAATAAAACAGGGGACAGGGCGCATTTTGCGCTCTGTCCCGAATCGTTATGCGTTTATCGGTCTTGCGGGCTTTGCCTCGATATAGCCGCGGTAACCCATCGGGCAAAGTTGGAATCTCGGTCCGTCGTGCTCCGCCCACTCGTAGCCATAGAGTTTAGGGTCAAAGGTTTTTATCAGTTCCCAAAGGTCGCCGATGGCTTCTTCAAAGTCGTCATCCTTGAAAGGAGGCCCTTGGAAGACCATCATTTTGCAGGGCGGAAATTCCGTCAGCTCATAGCCGTCGGGAACGAGCTTGGAATAATCCAGTGGAAGCTCGACTCCCTGAACGTATTCTGAGCCGCCCTGTCTCATGTTCACGGGCAGCCACATCCCAATCGGCTCATAAAGCGCTTCCTTTACGCTTGTAAGCACGCCCCAAATATCACAGCCGACCTCGTCACAGTACTCGAAGTACCCTGGGGCTGCAATTCCGCGCTTGAGCAGCACTTTTCTTGCTGGACGTTCAACGATTTGAACGAAAACGGGTTTGAGGTTTTTGTTTTCTTGCATAGGTTTTTCTCCCTTAAGTTTCGTATGGCGATAATCATTGGCAAGATAGGGAATGAAAAGCGAAATCGGCGGAGCGGCCATCGAATAGCTTTTTGGAGATAGACCGAACTGCTTAGAAAAAGCCTTCGTAAAGCCCTCGTGCGAATCGAAAACGAAATCAAATGCGACATCGATAACCTTCGGCTTGCTGTCACGCAGTACGATTGCGGCTTTCGAGAGGCGCAGCGCACGAATATAATCGAAAGGCGTTTTTTCGATATACTCCTTGAAAAGTCGCTCACAATGCCACGGAGAATATTCCGCAGCTTTTGCAAGCTGTGAAAGAGAAATCGGCTCCGATAAATGCTCTTCGATATAATTCTGCATTCTTCTGACCGCGAGGATACTTTCATTTTGTTCCAAATTATCACCACCAAAAACAGGATACCTTATTGAGCGTTGCTTTTCTTGAACGCAATCGGCAAGTTGTGCTCTGATGACGACATTATACTATTTTATTGGTGATTTTTAAAGCCGCAGTTGGACTTTGCACAGTGTTTTTAATATGCATGCCTTAAATAATGGAGTATAATGCAGACAAAATAATCCTTTGAAACGATATGTGAGCGCGAGCTTAGTGTGACACGCACGTACTAGAGGAGGAAACGGCATGAGGCTTTTTGTTGCAATTAATTTTTCTAATGAAGTTAAAAGTGTTCTGCTCACAGCAATCAATGAGCTGAAAGCACAGGCGTTATCGGGCAATTTTACTGACTCGTCCAATCTGCACCTAACGCTTGCGTTCATCGGTGAATCCGACAAGGTTTCTGCAATTCGGGGCGCAATCGACCGCTGTGCTTGTCCGTCATTTGACATGGCGGTTTCGGGTGCGGGTCATTTCGGAAACTTATACTGGGTCGGAATAGAGAACAATCCAAAGTTGAAAGCCCTTGCGGAAAAGTTGCAAAATGACTTGCGAAACGGCGGTTTTGACATTGAAGACCGAGCTTTTAAACCACATATAACCATTGCAAGGCAGGTTGAAGCAAACAAGCCTATAAGCATGAATGTCATAAGAACCGCAATGACTGTTTCGCGAATTTCGCTCATGAAATCGGAGCGCATCAACGGCAAGTTAACATATACCGAGGTGTACGGACGGGAGCTTCAAACAATTTGATTAAAAAGCAAAGAGAGAAGGCTCCCCATATTTTACACTTTGATGCCGTGAGAGGAAGTAACAAGAATATATTGATAATACTCGAGATTAGTATATAATTATTTTAAATGTGACCAATGTGAAGGAAGGCGGAATAAGGATGAACCTTGAATTCAAATTGCCGCTTATTGCGGTGCAAAATATAGAAACCTCAAAGAAGTTCTATGCTGACCTTTTCGAGCAGAAAGTTGTGCTCGATTTTGGCAGGAATGTTACGCTAAGCGGCGGATTTTCACTGCAGGAGGATTTCAAATGGCTTGCGGATTTGCCGGAGGAGCCATCTTACGACAAATGCTATAATATGGAACTGTATTTTGAGGTGGACGATTTTGACGCCTTTTTGGATAAACTGAGCGCTTTTCCGTTTGTTGAGCGGGTTCATCCGCCGAAAAAGCATGGCTGGCAGCAGCGTGTAATAAGAATATTTGACCCAGATGGTCATATGATTGAAATCGGCGAGTCCATAGCGGTAATCGCTAGGCGCTGCCTTAGAGAAGGCAAAACCCCAGAGGAAACATCTGCTATAATAATGCATCCTATTGAGTTCGTTCTTGCATGCAAGGATGGAAAAATCTGATAATTCGTTGAGAGTATTAGCTTAGGGAGGATTTGCGAATGTCCGAGAAACCGATATTTGCCTTAATGTATGATTTTGACAAAACTCTGTCGCCAAAAGACATGCAGGAATATGCGTTCATTCCGAATATCAAAATGACACCAAGCGATTTTTGGGCGGAGTGCGGCAGAACCATGCGCGAGAATCATATGGATCAAATCCTTGCCTATATGTACGTAATGTTCAAAAAGGCAAAGGGAAAGTTCCTTTTCACGCGGGATACTCTGCGCGCTCTGGGCAAGAATGTTGAGCTTTTTGACGGAGTTGAAACGTGGTTCAAAAGAGTAAGCGATTACGCCGACGAGCGTGGGCTGAAAGCCGAGCACTACATAATCTCGTCGGGGCTGAAGGAAATCATTGAAGGAACAAAGATTTCCGAGAATTTTGAACAAATCTATGCCGCGGAATACTGTTATGATGAAAACGGCGAGCCTTGCTGGCCTGCAATGGCGGTGAACTATACAAGCAAAACCCAGTTTTTATTCCGAATCAACAAGGGCGTTTTCGATGTAACCGAGAACGACGGGTTAAACGAATTCATGCCGGAGGACAAGCGCAGAGTGCCTTTTCGCAACATGGTCTACATAGGCGACGGGTTGACGGACGTTCCGTGTATGAAGCTAGTCCGAACAAACGGAGGACACTCCATCGCCGTCTATCAGGACAAAAAAGAAGCAGTGAACACACTGCTTTTGCAGGGGCGAGTCGATTACGTAATAAAGGCGGACTACAGCATAGACAGCGAGATGGAGAAGGCTGTGTTCGCGATTATAGATCAGGCGGCGGCAACAAACCTTACGATTGCCATGCACGTTAAAAGTATTGAGAAGGCTCAGACCGAGGAAAACGAAAAGATTAAAAGAGCGTGGGAACTCTCACATAAGAAAGACTAACGCAAAATCAATTGTGGAGGAACAAAAATGAAACATGAAAACTATGCAATTTATGATTTTCCGTGCGGAAGGCTGAAAATCAGCTATACCGACACGGCTATAAGATATGTGCTGTTTACAGATGAAAAGGTGAGCGGCACGCCCTCAGAACTGAGCGAGCTTGTGGCCTCACAGCTAAATGAGTATTTTAACGGAAAACGCAAAAGCTTCGACCTGCCGCTTGAAGTGCTTGGTACCGACTTCCGTAAAAAAGTCTGGACGGCGCTTTGCGAGATACCTTACGGCGAAACAAGAAGCTATAAGGACATCGCGGTCAGGATAGGCTGTCCCAAAGGCTTCCGCGCGATAGGTCAGGCAAACCACAACAACCCGATTTCGATTATAATTCCTTGCCACAGAGTCATCGCGGCGGACGGAAGCCTCGGCGGATACGGCGGCGGATTGGATACGAAGACCCTGCTTCTTGAGCTTGAAAGGGAAAATATTTGATGGCAGGCATATATGAGCAATATCGCAGTAAGCTTTTTGAGCTTGCGGAGCCTGAATATCAAAAATTTACTTCGTCGCTCATACCAAATACTGATAATATCCTTGGCGTTCGCGCACCTGAAATAAGGAAACTTGCAAAAGCGCTTTCAAAGGATAATTGGCGAGAATATTTCGAGCAGAACGAAGACATCTATTACGAGGAAACTCTGCTTCAGGGAAGCACGATAGGCTTGCTGAAAGAGGATATCGAAACGGTTTTGTCGCAGGCGTATAGGTATGTCCCGAAAATCACAAACTGGGCGCTCTGTGATTCCTTCTGCGGAGGGCTTAAGATAACTAAAGACAACAGGGAGCGGGTTTGGGACTTTCTAATGGATTATGTAAACTCAGACAGGACATATGACATCCGATTTGCCGTTGTGATGATGCTTTTTTATTTCATCGACGAGGAACATACTTCCGAAATGCTGAGGCTTTTTGAGGGAGTCAAAAGTGAGGATTACTATGTAAAAATGGCGGTGGCTTGGGCAGTGTCAATGTGTTATGTAAACCAACTTGAGCTCACGATGCCATTCCTAAGAGAAAACAAGCTGGATGATTTTACTTACAACAAGTCCCTCCAGAAAATCTGTGAATCGCTGAAACCGAGCGAAGAAGAAAAGGCGCGAATTAAAAGCATGAAGCGCCGTCCCGTAAATAGTTCGGGAAAATCAATCCCGACTTAATTTAGAAACAGGAGCAAATAGATGTTCTATATAATTAGAAAATTGCAGTCAGCACATAGCGGCCAGTACAACTCGGACCTACGAAGAAAATTCGGTGTAATCAGTGGTGTTGTCGGAATATTTTTCAATATGCTGCTTTTTGCCGGAAAGCTGACAGTAGCCCTTATGTCAGGTTCTGTCGCGATTATTGCAGATGCGTTCAACAACCTTTCGGATGCGGGCTCTTCGGTTGTCACAATTGTGGGTTATAAGCTGTCAGGGAAAAAACCCGATCCGCAGCATCCATTCGGTCACGGGCGCTTTGAATACATTTCGGGATTTATCGTTTCAATTGTTATAATACTGGTGGGCTTTGAGCTTGCAAAAAGTTCAATAGCTGGAATAATTACTCCGAATCCGGTTGAATTTAGCACAATTACCGTTGTAATACTGATTGTGTCAATGATGGTTAAGCTTTACATGGCGCTGTATAACAGAAAGCTTGCGATGATTTTCGAATCTGCAACAATGAACGCCGTTATGCAAGACAGCCGTAACGATGTTGTCGCGACAGGAACTGTTTTGATTTCGCTAATAGTTACTCACTATACATCGCTTTCGCTGGATAGTTACGCGGGGCTTCTGGTTTCGCTCTTCATTCTGTATTCGGGGGTAATATCCGCACGTGACACTTTGGCGCCGCTTTTGGGGACTCCGCCATCAAAAGAGCTTGTATCCGATATTGAGAAAATCGTAATTTCACACACTGTAATCACGGGAATGCATGACCTTGTGGTGCATAACTACGGTCCAGGAAGACTAATGATTTCGCTCCACGCCGAAGTCCCGTCCAACATCGATGTTTTTGTAGCCCACTCTGATATTGACGACACCGAAAACGAGCTTGAGGAGAAGCTTGGCTGTGCGGCGGTCATACACTATGACCCCATAGACACCAATGACGATGAGCTTAAGCGTCTAAAAGAAAGTGTAATGGGCATTGTAAAAGCTATTGACGAGAATATGGATATTCACGACTTCCGTTATATTCTGGGTGAAACACACACGAACCTTTTGTTTGACATCGTTGTGAGTTATGGAAATGCAAAATGCGACGAGGATTTGAAAAAGCAAATTTCAGAAGAAGTTTTAAAACTTCTACCAAACCATTACTGCGTGATAAAATGCGACAATGCCTTTACTATTTAATCTAACGCTTCTGAAAACAATAAGACCTTCTTTCTTATTACGAGCTAAGAAAGAAGGTCTTGCTTTTTAATAGAACTTTGCTGTTTGACCATGAGATTTTGCTATTATGACTTCAATATCGGGAAAACCCTTTTTTAGCATTTTCGCAAGCACTGGTACAACGACATTCTCAGTGCAGAAGTGATCAGCGTCGATAAGGTTTATATTCAGCTCTTTTGCCGCAAGAAACCTATCGTACTTCACATCGGCTGTCACAAGAGTGTCACAGCCGAGTCTAACGGCGTCCTCGACAAAGTTGCCGCCCGAGCCGCCGCAAAGCGCCACCTTGCTGACCTGCCTTCCTGCGTTGTGATAGCGAAGCCCTGCGCTGTTCAGACCGAATTTAATGTCGCAAAGATAGTCCTCAAAATCGACAGGAGAGGAAAGAGAACCAAAGCGTCCCATTCCGTATTCCTGACCGTCCTCGGTAAAATGCGACCCATCCAAATAGCCATCGACTTGAACACCTAACTTTTCGGCAAGAGCGTCATTGACGCCGCCGGAAACGCAGTCCAGATTTGTGTGCTGACAGAAGCCGGAAATCCCATTCTGAAGCATCTTGATTAGCTTTGTCCCTGCTAGGCTGTCATCGCATACCTGTTTAAGCTCGAAAAACATTGGGTGGTGAGATAGAATCATCTGTGCGTTTGCCCGGATAGCTTCGTCAATAACGTCATCCGTAATGTCAAGAGCGATAACGGCTTTTTTGACCTCCGTCTCGTTTATCCCGACAAGAAGTCCGACATTGTCGTAGTCCATTTTCATTTCCGGCGGAACAAGCTGCGTAAAGTAACTCACGATATCCCGAACCTTTGGCATATAGACCTCCTTATGCTCCGTTTGGCAAATTTCCTTTTTTGAGTTCCAGTAATGAAGAGAGAGTTTCTTTTGCGCACGTTAGTCGTGCGGAGTCTTCGTCTTTCGTGGAAGCGGAAAGACCGGAAAGCGCTCTTTCCGCTTTTTCGATGAAATTTGCAAGCTGATTTTCAAAGAGAGCGTCAGACGAAATGAGCTGGCGGTGTCCTATGAGGAGCTCGGCAGGGGAGTATGGCTTATCTTCGCCTGCCTGCGCTGTCAAGACTTCGTATATTGAACCGTCATCAACAAGATGCTCGGACAGCACACGGTATCCGTTATTAAAAAGCCACCTGCGCAGATATGCGGCTTTTGACATCGGCTGAAGAATGAGGAGGACGGGACCTCCTTTTGTCCAGGACGCGGCGGCAAGAATTTCCGCAATGCTTTCGCCGCCCATTCCCGCAATGATGACGGTACTTATTTCGTCAGCGTTAAGAGCCGAAAGTCCATCGCAAAGGTAAAAGGAAATTTTATCGTTCTGCCCGTATTCAGTAGCTGTTTGCTTCGCGTGTTCGAGCGGCGCACTATTTATATCAGTTGCAAAGAGCTTGCTCTTATGTCCGTTTTGCGCGAGCCAAACTGGGATATACCCGTGGTCTGTGCCCACATCCGCGACTCCGCCGAAGGTGGGAACGAGTTTTGCGAGTGTCAGAAGCCTTGCCGAGAGCTTAATTGGTGCCAAAATAGTCCCTCCTAAATAGCAATATACCGTTCCAACATTTCCGGCTGCGCCGCATACGGTAAGCGCAGGTGAAAAAGCGCTCTTCCGCCGCGAGGACTGCGAAATTATTGAAACGGCATATAGTTAGTTTTAAAATCAGCCCTTTTGCGATTCCTGCTGCTCAAGGAAATTGTTGACCTGAAAGACGAAATCATCAACGTCGAAGCCGTGTGCCCCGCAAGCCTGTTCGATGGTCTCTTCGGTTGCGAGAGAGCAGGTCAGACAATGCATGCCGATTGCATTAAAAAACGGAGCGGTCTGAGGAGCATTTTCCAAAACTTCCATAAGAAGTGAATCTTTTGTAATAGTATACACAGAGCATACCTCCATAAAAATTTATAGTGATATTATACTCATTAGGTATGAAAAATGCAAGTGGTTTTGAAAAAGAGCGAGGTATATGCTCGTTGTTGCTTTTTCGAGAAGAAAGGGATACGGCTCAAGAAATTGCCGATTTTTTTACAAAAGGAGATAGATATATTGGTGATGTGCCAGACATGGCAATTCTATTCAATGGTAAATGCTTAGCAGTTGAACATTTTGAGTTTGATTGCTATAAAAACGATAAAAGTGGAAGCGAAAATCGAAAAGAGAGTTCAAGGATTGAAAGAGCCTTTGATTCGATGCCTGCATGTGAGATGTGTAAACCCTTTCCTAAAGATCAGACAAACGGAGAGAGTTCTTATGAACAATATATACAGAATATTACAAAAACCTTTGAAAAGCACTAGGTAAGAATTGGAGAATATAAAAGGCATCTGCAAGAGTTGAGTTTATTTGAGGAGAATACCCCCGTAAAGATGGCGTTTCTAATTGAGGATTCATCACCGCTAGGTGCAAAAACGTATGATGCTGATGGGCGGCAGTACCCAATTGTACTATCTCAGAGCAAAGAATTTCTCGCGCTAATGCGTAATAGCCCTAATGTGGATTATGTGATTGCGTGCTCGTACGATGGTTCCAAAGATGTTATATGGCTTATTATGAAAGAAAAACTAGATGAATATGAGGCTAACAGTATGGATTACGCAAATATGAGGTTTGTTAATTTCAAACCACAGGTAACAGGCTTTCACATGGAGATACCAAAGTAGGTTAGAAAAAAGAAAGAGCCGAAAACCACTAAGGTTTTCGGCTCTTTCTTTTGGAGGCGCCACCCAGATTTGAACTGGGGGATCGCGGATTTGCAGTCCACTGCCTTACCACTTGGCTATGGCGCCAAATATACGTTTTTTTGGGGGTCTCCACGGAATCGAAGATGTCGTGGGGAGAGGAAGAATCGCCAAATAGTCATTTGGGATCGGGGACCCCAAATCATTAAATCATTATCTCATCGCCCGCTCCAATATTAGGAGCGAAGCGAGAAATATTGGAGCGGGCGACGAGATTCGAACTCGCTACCTCCACCTTGGCAAGGTGGCGCTCTGCCAAATGAGCTACGCCCGCATAATGCGAATTTTTTTGATTGCCCCATCGGATGAATATTCATCCGATGGGGTTGGTGCCTCCGGTCGGAATCGAACCAACGACACGAGGATTTTCAGTCCTCTGCTCTACCGACTGAGCTACAGAGGCATAAGGGACACTATTGCATCCCTTGGCGACCCAGAACGGGCTCGAACCGTCGACCTCCAGCGTGACAGGCTGGCGTTCTAACCAACTGAACTACTGGGCCAAATCTTCCCGATTTCTCGGGACAATATGCGCTTAAAACGCACTGGTGGGAACAACAGGGCTCGAACCTGTGACCCCTTGCTTGTAAGGCAAGTGCTCTTCCAGCTGAGCTATGCTCCCATACGCAAAATCTCAAGCGCTTTGCCAGTATACTAAATTATTCACCAATTGTCAAGTCGATTTTCCCATTTTTTTGAGGGTGTTTCGGCTTGCGTAGTATTATTCAGAGAGCGGTAAAATCGACCGAATTTCATCAGGCGTGAATGTATAAACTTTACTGCAAAACTGGCAACAGATCTCTGCGTTTTCGCCGCTTTCGGCAAGCTCTTCAAGTGCCTGTTTGCCGATGCTTTCAAGCGCACTTGTTATACGCTCATGACTGCAGTAACAGCGATATTCAACAGGGGTACGAGATAGGATTTCGGGTTCCAAACCGGAAAGCACACGCCCGACAAGGCCATCCACGGTGCCGTTTTGTAGGACGTTCGTGACCTGCCCCATATCTGCGATGTTGCGCTCAATTTTTTCGATTAGTTTTTCGGGGGCTCCGGGGAGAAGAGCAACGATAAAGCCGCCCGCACATATAACAGACAAATCGATGTCCACAAGAACGCCGAGTCCGCAAGCTGCCCCGACCTGCTCACTCTCGACAAAATAATAAGTCAAGTCCTCGGCTATTTCACCGCTGACGAGAGCTGTTGAACCAATATATGGTTCCTTAAGCCCCAAATCGCGGCTCACCGTGAGAGTGCCGTCTTTTCCGACTGCAGCGCCGACATCAAGCTTGCAGTTTGCCTTCAGAGGAAGGTTAATGTGCGGATTCTGAGCATATCCGCGCACATTGCCGGTGCTGTCAGAAACGGCCATGACAGTGCCGATTGGGCCGCCTCCGTTCACTCGAACGGTTACAGTCGCGTTATCTTCTTTAAGCAAATCTCCAAGCATAGAAGCGGCGCAGAGAGTTCTGCCCAGCGCCGCCGTAGCCACGGGGCTGAGATTGTGAATTTGACGTGCGCGCTCGACTATATTGCGTCCGCTGATAGCTGATATTTTTACAAACCCATCACTTGTGACGGCGCGTATGATTTCGTCCATTGTATTGCAACCTCAATGCGGAGTGTTTTCCGCGATAATAAATATTCTGCCAAGCTCGCTCTGTGGACCGTCGGTGCAGATTTCCGCATTGGTAAAGCCGGCAGAAGCAAGCAATTCTAATAGTTGTGCAGGTTCGTGGCAGTATTCGACATGCTCTTCAAAAGAACGTTGCCAAAAACGTCCCCGACGGGTGAAAATGTCCATTCCGTAGAACAGAGCCTTTTCTTCCTCATCAAAGTCTGCCCGCCACAGACAAAGGCTATTCTCGTCCTCATCGACGGAAGTGAAGCCGTCAAGTGAGCGCAGACGCTCGGGAGAATTGATGTCAAAAACGAAAAGTCCGCCCGATTCAATGAAAAGGTGCAGAAGGCGAAACAGTTCCGGCAAATCGGAAGGCAGAAGATAATTGACTGCGTCAAGGCAGGAGACGGTGGCGTCGACAGTGCCGTAAAGGTCAAGCTCCGTCATAGACTGACAAAGTAACAGGGGAGGGATGACATTCGACAGCTCGGAAAACTTCTCCTGAGCTATGCAAAGCATGTCAGAGGAGGAGTCAGCAGCGACCATTTCGTATCCGCGCTGAGCCATCATTGCCGTGAGTGTTCCGGTTCCGCAACCGACATCGAGCAATGTTTTAACGGTTTTACCTCGTGCTGTAAAAACTCTCTCGTAAAAATCGGCAAAATCCTCATAGCGAATGTCGCTTGTAAATTTGTCGTAAACGGGTGCAAGAGGACCGAAAGCGCCCATGACCTTTCATCCCTTTCTGTATAATTATGGCACAAATAAGGTACAAAACGACCATCAAAAACAAATGGTCGTTCTGCAATAATAGAACTATTAAAGATGCTAGTGAGCCTTTATTTTGTTCCGTCCTGATCGGCAAGACGCTTAAATACGCAGGCATAACCTTCTTGTCCGTATTGCAGGCTGCGATTTACGCGGCTGATAGTAGCACTGCTTGCGCCTGTCTGGTCAAGAATTTCGTTGTAGATATAGCCCTTGTTGAGCAAGGACGCGACCTGATAGCGCTGTTCCATCGCCTGAAGCTCGGTAATAGTGCAAAGGTCATCAAAAAAGCTCTCACACTCTTCAATGGTTTTGAGAGTAAGGATGGCCCGATACATTTCTTCGTTGCGGGGTTTTTTCGCTTGTTTATTCATAAAAACACCACCTCATTTATTTTTGCGGAAAGCAATGTCCCGGATGATAAGTGCCAGTAATTTGGCAGAACAGTGTGTTAGCGCAGTCACATTCTATATCAGTAAATTATGAAAGTAAAGCCCTAATTTTCGCCTTGCAAAAGAATACGATATAATATACAATAATAAAGTACGAAAATAATGAATATGAACATAATTCAATTCAATGAGGTGACATTCATGGTTAAGGCTATTGTTGGGGCTAACTGGGGCGATGAAGGAAAAGGCAAAATAACCGATGTACTTGCCGAAAAATCCGACATGGTTATTCGCTTCCAGGGCGGCGCAAATGCCGGACATACCATCATAAACGAATACGGAAGATTTGCTCTCCACTCGCTTCCGTCCGGAATTTTCTTCCCTCACATTACTAACATAATCGGCAACGGGGTTGCTCTCAACATACGTTCCTTTACTGACGAAATAAACGCGCTGCGTGAGCGCGGAGTTCCTGAGCCGAAGATTGTCGTTTCCGAGCGCACACAGGTGGTTATGCCTTATCACATGCTGTTTGACGCATATGAGGAGGAACGCCTTGCCGGCAAAGCATTCGGTTCGACAAAAGCGGGCATAGCACCCTTTTATTCAGATAAGTTTGCGAAAATCGGGTTTCAGGTCAATGAGCTGTTTGACGATGAGCTCCTAAAAAACCGTTTGCAGAATGTCTGCACAATTAAAAACACGCTGCTTGAGCACCTGTATCACAAGCCTCTTCTTGACGTTAACGAATTATATGAAGAAATGGTGAAGCAGCGCGAACTGATTGCGCCGTTTATCGGAAATGCGGCGGCTTTAGTTCACGATGCGCTCAAGCAGGGAAAAGAAATTCTGCTGGAGGGTCAGCTCGGTACTCTTAAAGATGCCGATTTCGGAATTTATCCTTTTGTAACCTCATCAAATACGCTTGCGGGCTACGGAACAGTTGGTGCCGGAATTCCTCCGACGGAGATAAAAAGCGTTATCGCCGTGACTAAGGCTTATTCCAGTGCGGTCGGCGGTGGGGCATTCGTTACGGAAATGTTTGATGAAGAGGCGGAAACCCTCCGCCGTCTGGGCGGAGATAAGGGAGAATACGGCGCGACCACCGGCAGACCTCGCAGAGTCGGCTGGTTTGACGCTGTTGCAACGGCTTATGGTTGCCGTATGCAGGGGGCAACTGAGGCTGTGCTGACTGCTGTTGATGTTCTTGGATATATGGACGAGATTAAGGTTTGCGTCGGCTATGACCTAGGAGATGAGATTACCACGGAGTTTCCCGTTACCACAAAGCTCAACCATGCCACACCTATCTACGAAACCCTGCCGGGTTGGAAATGCGATATTCGCGGACGTACAGACTACAAATCACTGCCTAAGCAACTCCAAGACTATGTAGACTTTATCGAAGCGCATATCCACGTCACGATAAACATTGTTTCCACCGGTCCGAAACGTGAGGATATTGCCATCAGAGAAAGAGTATAATTCAGGGACTTAAGGACGATTCTTTAAAGAAACTTATTTTATAGCCATCTAAATAATTCGGTAATTAGACATAAAAACCCCGTTCGGAAAACTTCGGAAAACCGAACGGGGCTTTTTATTATACAGTATGTGAGAGCAAGTACGTTTTTATTTTCGCGTATTCCGAAGAGAGAAGATGTATTCCGTCAGACATACCCGAGCTTTCGGGGAGAAAACCATTGCCGTTGCAAAGTAAATCAAAGACATTAAGATAGTAAGTCTTTTTATCCTTGCAAAGCTGCTTGACAACCACGTTAAAAGCAATGATAATGTCACGGTTGAAGCTATCACTGCCCTCAGAACAATTCTGTGAGACCGGAGAGAGAGAAATGAGATATATCGAAGCACTGGGCTGTGACTTTTTAACAAGGTCGATGATTGCGCTCATACTGGAATAGAAGTTCTGACTGCTACTGACGCTTGAACCAATCTCGTTTATTCCTAACATAATATAAACCTTTTTATAGGCTTTCTGCGAAAGCGCCTGCTCAAGCGTTCCCTTGTCATTGACGGTATTACCGCTTTCGTCAATATGGGTCGTTGAGAGCTTTAAATCGGTATATGCAAGGAAATACCTAGCTGTTGCACTGGTTTTTGCAAAGAAATCAACATTACTAAGCCCAAAATTATCGCTCATGCCGTTAACAAGTGAGTGGCCTATGAAGCACGCATTTGAAAAATAATCGGATCCGACTGCCGCTTTCTGCGGAACTTCCGTACCGAAGATATAGTTTCCGGCGGAATCATAAGAAGCTTCGGTGACAGGCTTATAACTGATAGCGGCAATGAAGCGCATCAGCATTGCGGAAACCTCCGCGCGGGTCGCGCTGTTTTGTGGTTTAAAGGTTCCGTCCACGAAGCCTTTTACAACTCCAAGCTGTTGCATTGTGGAAACGGCGGAAGCGCAAGAGGTGGAAACTGAGGAACTGTCCTTGAAAGCAGAGGGGGATAAGTAGGGGTTTAGCTTATAATTTTTGAAGTCGGCATAGTTTACAAGCATGGAACACATCTCTTCGCGTGTAATATCGCGATCTGGAGAAAAGGCATCTTCGCCGGTTGCGGAGGCGATTCCCGCGGAAAACGCCCATTGAACATATGCGCTATAATATGCGGAGGGAGAAACATCAGTAAAGCCGCTTTCCGATATTTTCATAAGGTCGCTTCGTATGTAACCGAGCATACCTTTATATTTGACATAGTTCCATGTGTAAGACGAATCCAGAGAATCGGTGCTTGTGCTTATAACCTCGACTTGAGTTCCACTTTGCAGAACAGCAAGGACGCTGGCGTTTGTTGTAGACGGAGCGGAGCGCAGATTTACGTCCGACTTTGTCACTGTACCAAGACTGCAACCGTCGCTGACAGAAGGTGCACCGCCGTAGCGTCCGAGTACCGTAACAAACATACCTCGCGTCATAGTGAGGTTCGGAGAAAAGGTCGACGAACCTGTACCGTTAAACATTCCATTTTGTGTAACAAAGCTCACACTGTCGTAAAACCAATCGGAAGTATGAACATCCGAAAAATCGGAAACGACAGCAGCCGAAGAATAAACAGGACAGACAAAAAGAACTAAAGATATAAGCAGAATAAAAGAAATAAGTCTTTTCAACCATACTCACCTTCTTTACTAAGGAAAGAATAACAAAATTGTTGCATTTTGTCAAGAATTGTAACGTATTGTAACAATTCAGAAAAAGCGCACCGCAAAAATTTTGCGGTGCGCTTTTATAATAAAATGTAGGTTTAAATTAAATGTCCTTCAAAACATTCGCAAGGACATCGTTCATGTCGTACATCCGAGGGGTTTTAGCACTTGCAAGAAATATAGCCGCAGTAATGGCACCGTTTGCAAAAACGTCTCTGGAATAGGCGGTGTGTTTGAATTCAATAACCTCATCAGTTCCGGCAAAAATTACGTCATGTTCGCCCACGATAGTGCCTCCGCGAACAGACGAGATGCCGATTTCATTTTTTCCTCGGCTCTGTCTTACGCTATGACGGTCGTAAATATATTCTGCATCAAAGGGAAGGGCAGAGGCGGCGGCATCGGCAAGCATAAGAGCGGTTCCACTTGGAGCGTCGACCTTCATACGATGATGTTTCTCGATTACTTCAACATCAAAACCATCACCAAGAACTGCGGCTGCTTTTTTAATAAGTACAGTTAGAAGATTGATTCCAAGAGACATGTTGCCCGATCTAAACACGGGGACGCGCTTAGATATGTGCAAAATTTGCACCAACTGCTCGTTTGAATATCCGGTTGTGCATAAAACGCACGGTATATTGTGAGATGCGCAATAATTGAGCAGACTTTCGAGCGTGGAAGGGCTTGAAAAATCAATTAGTACATCTGCTTCGCCGTTATATTCCATCGGATCGGCATAAACAGGATAGCTTGAAAGTTTAACCGGGTTAATATCAAATCCCGCAACTATGGTTATGTCCTTTTTCTCGGCGCATAGGCGGGTTAAATTCTGACCCATTCTGCCGTTGCAGCCGGAAATGATTATCTTAGGCATCAAATTTCCTCCGTTCTGATTTCTCGTCTGAGATTAGTCTTAAGGGGCGGCTATGTTCGCCCCTTGATTTTTCTGTATTTACTTAAGATCCAGCCCGACATTTGTTAGGCTGCTTTTTAGTTTTTCAAGAGTGTCGGGAGCCATTTCAAACAGGGGAAGACGCAGGTTGCCGACATCCATACCGAGCAGATTCATAGCTGTTTTTACGGGAATGGGGTTGACGTCAATAAAGAGTTTTTCAAAAAGATCCGCATATTTAAAATACAAAGCAGAGGCGGCCTTGAAATCGCCTTTAAGACAGAAGTTGCAAAGGTCGGTTACTACCTGAGGAACAATGTTGGAGGCAACGGAGATTACGCCGAGAGCACCCATTGACATCATAGGAATTGTGTTGTCGTCGTTGCCGCTCCAGATGAAAAGGTCGTCTCCGCAGAGCGCACGAGTACGGGAAAACAGACTAAAATCGCCCGACGCTTCTTTTATTCCGTTTATATTCGGATGCTTGGAAAGAATCTTGTATGTTTCGGTCGTAAGACCGATTCCTGTCCTGCTGGGGACATTGTAAAGAATCATCGGAATGTCAACACGGTCAGCAACTGTTGAAAAGTGCGCAACGAGTCCGCGCTGAGAAGTTTTGTTGTAATAGGGTGTGACCATGAGGATTCCGTCCGCGCCCGAAGCCTTTGCGCTCTCGGCCAGATGAACGCTTGTCATCGTGTCGTTACTTCCGACTCCGGCAACGATTTTCATGCGTCCTGCCGATTTTTTGACGCAGAAGTCAACAAGCGCTTCATGCTCTGAAATGGGCTGAGTGGCGTTTTCGCCTGTTGTGCCGCAGACGATGACAGCTGAAATTCCGCCTTCATATTGCATATCGATGAGTTCTGCCATTTTATCAAAATCAATTGTATTCCCTCGGAACGGGGTAACGATTGCGGTTGCAGCGCCGGTAAAAATAGGTGTCTTCATAGTAAGCCTCCTTAATGATTTGCTTCGATGTAACCTTCTGCGCATAGTAATTCGGCGAGTAATACGGCACCACCTGCGGCGCCTCTGAGCGTGTTATGGGAAAGGCAAACAAATTTATAATCATACTGCGTATCTTCGCGCAGACGCCCGACTGATATGGCCATACCTTTTTCAAGGTTGCGGTCAAGTTTTGTCTGCGGACGATTGTCCTCTGTGAAATAGTTCAAAAACTGCTTCGGCGCGGTGGGAAGCTTGAGCTCCTGCGGGCGGGCCTTGAAGTTTGCCCATCTGTCGATTATTTCTTCCTTTGAAGGCTTTTTATCAAAGCTTACGAAAACGGCGGCCATATGCCCGTCGCTGCACGCAACGCGCAGACATTGGGAGGTTATTGCGGGCTTTATCGCCGGAACAATGATTCCGTTTTCGACCGTGCCCCAAACCTTCATAGGCTCGCGCTCGGACTTTTCCTCTTCGCCTCCGATGTAGGGAATGCAGTTGTCCACCATTTCGGGCCAACGGTCAAAAGTCTTGCCGGCTCCCGAAATTGCCTGATAGGTACAGGCTATAACGCTCTTGATTCCGAATTCCTCACGCAGGGGATGAAGGGCGGGAACATAGCTCTGAATTGAGCAATTGGATTTTGCGGCAATAAAACCGCGCTTTGTTCCGAGACGCTTTCGCTGACTTTCGATTACCTTGATATGTTCGGGATTTATCTCAGGAATGACCATTGGGACATCCGGTGTCCAGCGGTTTGCGCTGTTATTTGACACAACAGGGCATTCGCGCTTGGCGTAAGCCTCTTCCAAAGCGATAATTTCGTCCTTTTTCATGTCGACCGCGGAAAAAATGAAGTCGACCATTGACGTGATTTCTTCGATGTCGGCGGTAGCGTCCTTGACAATCAGACGCTTTGCATGTTCGGGAACTGGAACATCCATCGCCCAGCGACCGGCCACAGCGTCCTCATAGGCTCTGCCGGCGCTGCGCGAGCTTGCAGCGATAACGGTAAGCTCAAACCACGGATGCTCCGCTATGAGGCAAATATAGCGCTGTCCGACCATTCCCGTCCCGCCGACGATTCCGACTTTGTACTTTTTCATACAAATTGCCCTCCTTATGTGAGGCTAAGAAAATATATTCACGAAGCCCCAAAATAATGCAAATTCAAAAATTAGCAGTAAAGCTTGATAAACAAGCGTATTATGTAATATAATGACGAAAGAGTTTTTTGGAAAGTTCCTGCTTACATTATTTGTGAAATCCTATCACAAATTATTAGCCGCTGTCAATAAATGTTCACTATGAAATTTTATGGTCAGCGCATCGGTTTTTTGTCACTTTAGCGAAAGGAAGTACATATGAAGCGCAAAATTAATACAGCATTGATGTTTCTGCTTACTGTAGGCTTAATTTTCTCGGTGCTGAGCACAGGAGATTTCGTTTCCGCAGCAAGTACAATATATGTCAACGACTCACAGAATGCCCTCAGCGGGGATCTCAGCTCCGCCTATGCGGTGGGAGGCACGGGTACTGTTTCGCCTGCGGGCGGTACATACGCCATAACAGGCAACGGTGTAGTTCAAATTGGACAAACCGGAACGACTACCGAGCCAACTACTGCGCCTGACGGCGCGAATGTTACCGTCAAACAAAGTACCGTCCGTGTTGGACTATATTACTATTATAACACTTCGCGAGACACTTCGCAGCCCGCTGCAAGTCTTCAAAATAAGGTTGGCGGAGGGTATAAATTCGGCTATTACGATTCGTCCCGAACATTCTACGAAGTAGGAAACACGGCGGAAACCCAGCTTACAATGGTTCCAGATGTCAATACGACAGTCGCAGCGGGAATAATCGGCTGCTATCACATAAGGCTTTCGGGAACTTATGCGGATTTTAATTCCGCTCAGTCTGTAGCTTCGCAATATACGGGCGGCTTCCCTGCGTATATAAACGGTACATATTACGCTATGATCGGAAACTACCAAAGCACGACGGCGGCAAGCAGCGCTAAGGCGTCGCTTGGGGTTTCGGGCGAGGTGTTTTCCGGCAGCAGTCGTTGCGTTGCGGTTACAAAAACAGGCACCACGAATATATTGTTTGAATTCGATTGCGGAACAAATGCAAACCTTGCCGTCAGACCAGTTAACGCATCCGGCAAAGCTATAACATGGTTCAAGGGCTATGCGTACTACGGCGATTTTGAATACTATCGATACATAAGCGCTAAACTTACAGTAATAAATATTTTGCCGCTTGAAGACTATGTGAAGGGCGTTATACCATATGAGATGAGTCCCTCTTGGCCGTTTGAAGCGCTGAAAGCGCAGGCACTTTGCGCAAGGACTTACTGCGCGCGTATGGCAAATATTGAGAAGTATTCAAACTTTGGATTTGATGTGACTGCGGATACATATTGTCAGGCTTACCGTGGAACAACGGGAGCTAATACCACCTCCGACAGCGCTGTGGATGTAACGGTCGGCAGATATATAACCTATAACGGTTCTCTCTGTGAAATACAATATTTTTCGTCAGACGGCGGCGGTACCGAGGACAGCGAAAACGTATATACCAACGCGCTCCCATATTGCCGCGGTGTAATCGATCCCTATGAGGACGCGGTTCCGGCGAGCTTAAACTCAAGAAAAAGTTGGAGCGTGCAATTTGCGTCATCCGATCTTCTTACAAAGATAAACAGCAAAGGATATACTTTGACAAACATTGCAGGAGTAACTCCAGTATACTCCGACACGAACAACGTGATTTCACTGACATTTACGGATTCAACCGGAAAAACCGCGACTTTTTCAAAAAGCGCCTGCTATTCCTTCTGCTGCGGTACATTGGCGATGAATAGTATCCACTACACCATTACTCAAAACAATGATACATATGTATTTAGCGGAAGCGGCTGGGGACACAACGTTGGCATGAGCCAGTATGGCGCATATTCAATGGCAATTAACTACAATTACAATTGCCGCCAAATAATAGGCTTCTATTTTACAGGCGTTAGTATATCCTTAGGAGTAACAAATTAGTGAAAACATCGGATTTCAGCTACTGCCTGCCCGAAGAACTGATTGCTCAGACGCCGCTTCAAAGGCGCGACGCCTCGAGGCTGCTGCATCTTGACAAAGTTTCGGGCGAAACGGAGCATAAGCATTTTTTTGATTTGCCCTACTATCTGCATGAGGGTGATTGCCTCGTGCTGAACGACTCCCGCGTTCTTCCCGCAAGACTCATAGGACGGCGCGAAACAGGCGGCGTAATCGAAGTGGTGCTTCTGCGAGACAAGGGAAACAGTGTTTGGGAGTGCCTTACAAGACCGGGGAGAAAGACAAAGCCGGGCACTAAGCTGATTTTCGGCGAGGGCGAGCTAAAGGCGATTGTGACCGATTCGGCAGAGGGCGGAAATAAGCTTTTGCAATTTGAATATGAGGGCATATTTCTGGAGGTACTGGAGCATCTGGGAAAGATGCCTCTGCCGCCCTATATAAAGGTAGAGCTGCAGGATCAAGAGAGATATCAGACTGTTTATTCGCGCGAGGTCGGCTCGGCTGCGGCGCCGACGGCGGGACTGCATTTTACGCAGGAGCTTTTGGACATAATCGCAAAAAAAGGAGTCAAAATCTGTTACGTAACCTTACACGTAGGGCTTGGCACCTTCAGACCGGTTAAATGCGAGGACGTGGAAAGCCACGAAATGCATTCGGAGTTCTGCATTATTCCGGAGGAGACTGCGAGAGTGGTTTCGGAAACAAAAAAGAGCGGCGGACGTGTTGTGGCTGTCGGAACAACTTCGTGCAGGACGCTGGAGAGCTTCGCGAAAGAGGACGGAACTCTTGAGGAGCGCTCCGACTTCACTGACATTTTCATCTACCCCAGTTATAGATTCAAATGTATGGATGCGCTGGTTACCAATTTTCATCTGCCGGAAAGCACGCTCGTAATGCTGGTTTCGGCTTTTGCGGGAAGAGAGCACGTTTTGGCGGCCTATGCCAAAGCCGTTGAGGAAAGGTATCGCTTTTTCTCTTTCGGCGACGCAATGTTTATTGAGTAAATGGTGCAAGGATAATTTTCACGATTAGGAGAAATATTATTGTTTAAGGTTATAAAAACCGAGGGGCATGCGCGCAGAGGCGAATTTACCTGCCCGCACGGGACTGTACAGACGCCTGTCTTCATGAATGTTGGCACACAGGGCGCCATAAAGGGCGGTATCGCTGCGACCGAGCTAAAAGAAATCGGGTGCCAGATAGAGCTTTCAAATACTTATCACCTCCATGTCAGACCGGGCGATGAGCTAATACGCCGCCGCGGAGGGCTGCACAAGTTTATGAATTGGGACGGCCCGATGCTGACGGACAGCGGGGGCTTCCAGATATTTTCACTGGCGGACCTTCGGAAAATCAAAGAGGAGGGCGTAAGCTTCAACTCTCATGTTGACGGTCTAAAGATATTCATGGGACCCGAGGAAAGCATGAGAATTCAGTCAAACCTCGGTTCGGATATCGCTATGGCGTTTGACGAGTGCGTGAAAATTCCTTCGCCCTACGATTATGTCGATAAATCCTGCGAGCGGACTATGCGGTGGCTGATTAGGTGCAAGGCGGAACTTGACCGTGTGAACGCCCTGCCTGACGCGGTGAACCCGGGACAAGTGATATTTGGAATAAATCAGGGCGCGACCTTTGCGGATTTACGTGTTCGCCATATGAAGCAAATCGCTGAGCTTGATTTGGAAGGCTATGCCATCGGAGGACTAGCGGTGGGGGAGAGCCACAGCGAAATGTACGACACCATAGAAATTGTCGAGGAACATATGCCGAAGGATAAGCCTCGTTATCTCATGGGAGTTGGAACGCCTTCAAATATCGTTGAAAGCGTTTACCGCGGAGTTGACTTTTTCGACTGCGTTATGCCAACGCGTAACGGGCGGCACGGACACTTCTTTACATGGGAGGGCGTGCTGAATATAAACAACGCAAAATACGCGGAAGACGACGGTCCGATTGATTCTCAGTGCGATTGTCCTGTGTGCAGGAACTTTTCGAGAGCCTATGTACGCCATTTGTTCAAGGCGGGAGAAATTCTTGGAATGCGTTTCGGCGCTGTCCACAATCTGTATTTCTATAATAAGCTGATGGAAAGAATACGTCTAGAGCTTGATAACGGCACTTTTTCCGATTTTCGCAATGAATTTTCCGAAAAGCTGGAGAGAAGAATATAAAATCCTTGCAAATGAAAACATTGACATATATAATAAAAAATACAATTCTAGGAGGTCGACTAAATGAATTTGAAAACAACTAAGAAAATAATCGCTGTTATTTCTAGTGCATTGGTTATGTGCCTTGTCTTCGCAGGTTGCACAGCCACAGGAACCACCACTTCAACGACCGGCACTTCCTCAAGCGGGACAATTCAGTTTGTTCTTTCAATCGCTGTCCTTTTTGCGGTTTTCTATTTCTTCATGATTAGACCGGAAAACAAGAAGAAGAAAAAAGTCCAGGAAATGAGAAGCTCACTTGGCAATGGCGACAAGATTGTCACCATCGGCGGAATTATGGGTGAGATTATCAGTACTTCAGGTGATAGCATCACTATTGAAACCGGTGATGACAGAGTCCGCATTCAGGTTGCTAAATGGGCGATTTCTCGCAAGGATAAATAAGTCGCTAATATACCACTGCAATAAAACAAAATAGTAATTGTTGGTTTCCCCGCTGAATAAGCTTAGATAGGCTTGTTCAGCGGGGAAATTTTTTTGTTCTTAATCGAATTGTGGAGGGTGGATAATGACAAAGTCAAACAAAAAAGAAAACGGCGTCGTCGGAAAAAATCTTATAAAACATTCCGTTGCCGGAACAATAATCGGAATGCTTATAACGATGGCGACTATCCTAATATTCGCGGCACTCATGCTTACGGGAGCGCCTCCAGAAACACTGCGGGATTCGCTCATATTGGTATCGGTTAGTAGGAGCGACAGTCGGCGGAGTATTTTGCGCAGGACGGCAGGGAGGGGGAGTGGTAACCGCGGGCTTGTCATCAGCCGCGGCGTATGTCCTTCCGATACTGCTGGGAACTGTGCTATTTAAGAAGAATAGCAATGAAATTGCACTGACTCTTCGTATAATTATTGCAGCGCTTGCGGGTGGATGCTTCGGCAGTGTGTTAAAATTGCACAGAAAAAGGAAGAAATCACGGCTTCGGATATAAATATTACTATATGTAATCAAGCAATCAAAGTTGACATAATTTGAATGTGATTACCTATATATTGTAATAATGAAATAACGCTTCTACTACATATTGCTAAAAAGCCAGTGAATTAGTACGGTTCAGGGGGACTCGGTTACGCAGGTTTACATAATATGGTTAACATAATATCTCGTCATAATTAACAAAAATCATTTTATTTTACATAAAGGCTTGATAACTGATTGAATTTGTATTATATTGACGACATTGAGGTGTTATGTAAATTGCATTATTATTCCCTGCGCTGCCATCCAATGCATAAGGCGGTGTGGAAATGATCAAAAACAATTTATCCCTCGGCAAACATAGGCTCTCTTATAAGCAGGACAGCAAGCTCTGTTTTTTGCTGCTGATACTTAGCTTTTCAGTTGTTGTCTTGCGGGAAGTTTCGTCGGGTCTTTCTTTAAATTCGATTCTATATTAAACGATTTTCTTGGATTATCCAAACTTGAGACTTCCAGTTTATTGAGTGTGTTTTTCCATTTTGCAAGGTTTCATTTGGTTGCGCTTTTTCTGGGTTCAACATTTTTCGGGATTGCTTTGCTGCCGGTTCTATGCTGTATAAGAGGATATGCGCTCAGTTATACCGCGGATTCCATAATATCCTGTTACCCTCACAACGAAATTATTATGGCAGCGGTGATTCTAGGAATACCTGCGTTAATATCCTTACCTTGTTTTTTCACAATTTCAATCGATGGATTTATGAGTTCCACTAGAATATTTCATCTCGTACACGGATCTTCCGCGCCGAGAAAAGATAAGCTTTATGCGAAAACACTTGTCTGTTTACCGTTTTTTAGTCATAGGAACTTTGATAGAAATATAGCTCGTACCATATTTGGTATCGCTGCTCACATAAATATATCGAAAGGAGGAGTTATCGTGAATAATGCCACTTGTATTGAAAAATACGAATACTACCTTCAGAATGTCAAAAAAGCAACCGATAACACCCTCAGTTCCTATTTAAGAGACATCAGACAGCTTAGAGATTATCTTGAAAGCCACACTGATGAAAGCCTTGATACCGTCAAGTCAGACGAGCTGTGCGAATATACGGCATGGATGAAATCTCAGGGTAAGTCGGTTCCTACAATCTCCAGAAGCATTGCGTCAATCAAGAACTTTTACAAGTTCCTGCTTTCGCAGGGCGTTGTTGAAGAAATCCCGACAGCCGAGCTGATTCCTGAAAAGGCCGTTCTTAGACTTCCGCAGATTTTAACCAGCAAGGAAGTTGAGCTTCTTCTTGAACAGCCGGAGTGCAACGACCTCAAAGGCTACCGAGACAGAGCGATGCTCGAGTTGCTTTATGCAACAGGTATTCGCGTCAGTGAGCTTATTGCGCTGAATGTTACTGACATTAATTTATCCGCAGGCATTATCCGCTGCCGAGGACACGAAAAAGAAAGAATTATTCCATTGTATCCCGCAGCTATACGCGCGCTTGCCGAATATGTCGAGTTTATCAGACCACAGATGATTGCGGTTTCGGACGAGCTTTCGCTTTTCGTCAATGTAAGCGGCGAGCGTATGTCGCGTCAGGGCTTTTGGAAGATAATCAAAACCTATCAAGTGAAGGCTAAAATCGAAAAAACAATTACACCGCATACGCTCCGCCATTCGTTTGCGGCACATCTTTTGGAAAACGGCGCGGATTTGCGCTCAATTCAGGAAATGTTGGGTCATGCGGATATTTCTTCTACACAGGTTTATTCACAGCTTGTGAAGAAACAGCTCAAAGATGTCTACAACAAGGCACATCCCAGAGCCTAATTACTAAAAATTTATCTGAGTTCTGTCATAAGCGCACCTGTTTACAGGCAATTGCCTGTAAACAGGTGCGCTTATATTTATTTTAAGTATGTTTTAGCATAAGCGTTGATTATTAGAGAGGTACAAGTGGCATAAGGGAAAAATACATTGAATAGTTCCAAGATTTATGATAAACTCTAATGAAATATGTGCATTGCTCGGAGGTGAAAATGCGTATTTTAGGCATAGACCCGGGAATTGCGACAGTTGGTTTCGGGGTTATCGACAGTGACAAGAATAAGCTGTCTCTCATAAGCTACGGGGTTATTACAACTCCCGCAAATACAAGCCTTTCAAGCCGCCTCGATCATATTTACGATGATATAGCGGAGCTGATAAGAACCTTTGCTCCTGACGAAATCGCCTGCGAGGAACTGTTTTTCAATACCAATATCACAACCGGAATTTCCGTTGCACACGGCAGGGGAGTTCTTCTTTTGGCGTGTTACAAGGCTGGCGTGCCGACTTTTGAATACACACCGCTTCAGGTCAAGCAGTCCGTTGTCGGCTACGGCAGGGCGGAAAAACAGCAGGTTATATACATGGTCGAGCGTTTACTCAATATGAAGGTTGCGCCGAAACCGGACGATGCGGCAGACGCGCTTGCAATTGCAATCTGTCACGCACGATGCGCGACCTCATTAATAACAAAAAACAGAGGTGATTCGCCTTGTTCTACCACATAAACGGAAAAGTCACTGCAATTGAGCCAAATCTCGCGGTAATCGATTGCGGGGGAATCGGTTTTGCGCTCAACGCAACAGTAAACACGCTCTCCCGTCTTCAAATCGGCGAGAGCGCAAAACTCTACACATATGAGCATATCCGTGAGGATTCCTTTGACCTTTTCGGATTCTTTGATAAGCAGGAGAAGCGCTGTTTTGAAATGCTGATTGGCGTTTCCGGCGTGGGACCAAAAGCGGCTATCTCGATATTATCTGCCGTTACTCCAGAGGCTCTTGCGATGGCCGTTATCAGCGGCGACGAAAAAGCGCTTACGATTGCGCCCGGCATCGGCAAAAAAATTGCTCAGCGCATACTACTCGAACTAAAAGACAAAATAGCGAAAGAAACTAGCGGCTTTGATATAAGAGGAGCTACTGCTTCCTCGGCTCCAATCGGCGTATCAAAGCTCTCGGACGCCGTTTCGGCGCTTGCTGTGCTGGGTTACAGCAACAGCGAGATTACAATTGCTATGAAGGACATCGATGTGGATAATACCGCGCTCGAGGATATTATCAAGCAAGTACTCCGCAAAATGCTTAAGTAGGAGGTATAAGGCGTGAGCATCAACTATGCAAATGAAGACGAAGAACATATCGTAACGTCTACCTCCATACTTCCAGAGGATCAAAATGAGGGGTCACTGCGTCCGCGAACACTGAACGAATATATCGGTCAAAAGAAGGTTAAGGAAAACCTGAGTATATTCATAGAGGCCGCAAAAATGCGCAATGAACCGCTTGATCACGTTCTTCTCCACGGCCCCCCTGGTCTTGGAAAAACGACGCTTGCGGGTATTATCGCAAACGAAATGGGCGTAAACATGCGTATAACCTCCGGTCCGACCATCGAAAAACCGGGCGATTTAGCGGCGCTTCTTACGAATCTTCAAGAAAACGACATTCTTTTTGTCGATGAAATCCACAGGCTCAACCGCACCGTGGAGGAGATTTTATATCCCGCGATGGAGGACTATGCCATCGATATAATCATCGGCAAGGGCCCGTCCGCAAACTCCATCCGCCTCGATTTGCCGAAATTTACGCTTATCGGGGCAACCACACGCTCGGGGCAGCTTTCGGCGCCCCTGCGCGATCGCTTCGGCGTCACAATGCGGTTGGAGCTTTACACACCCGAGGAGCTGCAACTTATAGTAAAGCGTAGTGCGGAAATACTAGGAATCGAAATTGATCCTGATGGCGCAAGAGAAATTGCCTGCCGCAGCCGCGGAACGCCGAGAATTGCAAACCGTCTGCTTCGCCGTGTACGCGACTATGCACAGGTTCGTGCGGACGGAATTATTACGCAGCCTGTGGCGGATGAGGCTCTGACGCGCTTGGAGGTCGATAAGCAGGGACTTGACTCTCTGGATAGACGAATGCTCAGAAGCATCATAGAATTCTACGGAGGAGGCCCGGTGGGGCTTGAAACCGTGGCGGCCACTATTAACGAGGAAGCAATTACCCTTGAAGATGTCTATGAGCCATATCTTCTTCAGCAGGGCTTCATAACACGCACGCCGAGAGGACGCTGTATCACGAAAAAGGCATATGAACATTTGGGAATCGAATACCTTGGACAACAGCAGATAGAAATTTGAAGCAAGATTCAAATTTGATTAATTTTAAGGTGCGGGCAACCGCAGTACATACAAGATATATTTGGAGGAAAACCAGTTGGGCAAATATTTTGGGACTGACGGAATTCGCGGAATTGTAAATAAGGGGCTTGACGCCACACTTGCCTTTAAGGTCGGACAGGCGACGGCTATGGTGCTTGCAGAAGGCTTAAAACCCGAAGTGAGACCGCTTGTAACGATAGGAAAGGACACGCGTATCTCTTGCGACATGCTTGAGGCCGCGATAACCGCCGGGCTGTGCTCTGCCGGAGCCGACGTTATGCATCTGGGTGTAATACCGACTCCTGCCGTAGCTTTTATCACAACGGATTGCGGAGCCAACGCCGGCATTGTTATTTCCGCTTCGCATAACCCCTATGAACATAACGGAATCAAAATCTTCAACGCAAAAGGATTCAAGCTTAGCGACGAGCTGGAAGCCCAAATCGAACAGTTCATTGACAGTTCAGAGCCGCTTTCAGAAAAGCAAAACGGCGACATCGGCAGAGTTTTGTCACGCGGACGTGAGTGTGTTGACAGATACATCGAGCATATCGTGTCCGTTGCTGAAGGCAAAATCGGTAAAATGAAGGTGATGATTGACTGTTCAAACGGCGCCGCCACAAGAACGGTCAACGATATATTTGGAAGATTTCCGCTTGACCTTGAGCTTATCAAGGATCATCCCGATGGCTGTAACATAAATGCAAACTGCGGTTCAACCCATATTGAAATTTTGGGGCGCATGGTTGTCGCAGGAGGTTATGATCTGGGGCTTGCCTTTGACGGGGATGCGGACCGCTGCCTTGCAGTTGATGAAACCGGACAGCTTGTAGACGGCGACAAGATAATGGCGATTTGCGGCAAGGCTATGATTGCCGACGGAAAACTCCGTAAAAACGCAATTGTCGCAACAGTCATGTCAAACCTCGGCTTCCATGAGTATTGCGGCAAAAATGATATAGACCTCCACTGCGCAGCGGTAGGCGACCGCAACGTTCTGGAGATGATGCAGGAAAAGGGCTTCAATCTCGGCGGAGAGCAGTCGGGACACGTGATATTTCTCGATAACGCGACAACGGGGGATGGGCAGCTTGCGGCGGTGCGTTTTCTTGAGGTCATAAGCAAAAGCGGAAAAAAGCTTTCCGAGCTCGCAGCAGAAATTCCGACGTATCCTCAGGTACTGCTGAATATTTGCATTGAAGGCGGAAACGAGGCGAAGGAAGCAATCATATCCGACGAGAGCTTGAAGCAGCTTATTATGGACGAGCAAAAGTCATTGGGCAATACGGGAAGAATTTTGGTGCGCCCTTCGGGAACGGAGGCACTCATCAGAGTTATGGTCGAAGCGGGAGATAAAAAAACGTCAGACGATGTTGCGATGCGTCTCTCAGAGTTTATCAAGAATTTGGCATTTAACATAAAAACGTAGATTTGTGAGAGGAAATTACTTGACTTTTTGTAAATATTATACTATAATCAGCTATGTTTAGGAATAGACGGATTGAAATTATGGAAATTTATTCTAATCTCAGTGATAACGAGTTGTTGAGTATGGCAGATTCCGACGACAGAATTGCCGAGGATCAGCTTGCTCTCCGATATACACGTTTGGTCAAAATTTGCTCCAGACCGTTCTTCTTGGTAGGGGGCGATGGAGAGGACCTCATTCAAGAAGGAATGCTTGGTCTGCTTTCCGCAATAAGAGAATTCGACTTATCCATGAACACCTCTTTCAAAACTTATGCTGAGATTTGCGTCAAACGTCGAATTTATTCAGCAATCAAAAGTGCCTCGCGAAAAAAGCACGAACCACTAAACGACATGGTTTCCTTTGACGATGTCCTCTCAGATGAAATTAGTTCCAGCGCGGTATCTCACGGCGAAGCTTATAGACGAACTCCCGAGGAACAGGTTTTGGCAAGGGAGAGCGTCGGCGAGATAATCCAAACCTATTCGCGGTGCTTGTCTAAATTTGAAGTCGAGATACTAAACCTTTATCTCAGCGGATTGTCTTACTCCGAAATTGCGGAGCTTTGCGGCAAAACAGATAAATCCGTTGACAACGCTGTCCAGCGCATTAGACGTAAGCTAGCGCGCGACCTTTACCTTAGCGACATCAGCTAGTGGCTGATCGCGATAAAAATGCCCTTCGGGGTAAGTCTTTTTCAAAAGAGAGGATTCAAAATGTTCGAGGACAAAACTTTAGTATGTAAAGAATGCGGACAGGAGTTCACATTCACCGCAGGTGAGCAGGAGTTCTATGCAGAGCGCGGCTTCCAGAATGAGCCTCAGCGCTGCAAGTCTTGCCGTGACTCCAGAAAGAACGTAGCTCGCGGACCCCGCGAGTACTACACAGCTACTTGCGCATCTTGCGGCAAGGAAGCAAAAGTTCCTTTTGAGCCCAAGTCCGACAGACCTGTCTATTGCAGTGAGTGCTTCGCAAAAATGAGAGAAGAACAGGCTTAACCTTTAGCTTGTCTTCGGTTTCAGCGATATATGCACTGAAACAGTTATATGCAAGTCTTTCGACTAATTTTTTGTGTTGACATGAGTAATATACTTGCGGTTCGCCAAAAGATGAGCAATACTTGTAGCGTTGTACTTTCTAAAAAACGAGCTTCTCATATGAGAAGCTCGTTTTTTATTCATTATTAAGGGTTTGTTGAATAATCAGGAGGACAATAACTTAATCCTTTTTGTCCATGATATGCATATACTCGTCATAAGTGCAGAGCTTGTCTATGCAACCGTCTTCCGTCAGCTCGATTATACGGTTTGCAACTGTCTGCGTCAGCTGATGGTCATGACTCGAGAAGATGATGTTATATTCAAAAGCGTCCATGCCGTTATTGAGCGCGGCAATGCTTTCAAGATCCAGATGGTTAGTCGGCTGGTCAAACATAAGGACGTTTGCGCCTGAAAGCATCATTTTACTGATCATACACCGCACTTTTTCGCCGCCGGATAGAACCTTGACCTTTTTATAAACGTCATCATTGGAAAACAGCATACGTCCCAGAAAGGTACGCAAGTAGCTTTCGCGCTTGTCTTCGGAGAACTGACGCATCCAATCCATGATGTCATAGTCACAGTTATCGAAATAGACACCGTTATCTTTGGGGAAGTATGCTTGAGTTGTTGAAACGCCCCATTTAACTTCGCCTTCATCCGGCTCAAGTTCACCCGCCAGAATTTTGAACAGGGTAGTTATTGCGATTTCGTTTTTGCTGATAATCGCAATCTTATCTTCTTTTCCCATAATCAAGCTGACCTTATTGAGCACCTTGACTCCGTCAACCGTTTTACTGACGTCCGTAACGAAAAGCCTGTCTTTTCCGGGCTCACGATCAGCCTTAAAGCCGACCCAGGGATACCGGCGTGAGGAGGCGGGCATTTCTTCAACCGTCAGCTTATCAATCAGCTTGCGGCGGCTTGTTGCCTGACGGGACTTGGACTTGTTAGCAGAGAAACGCGCAATAAAGGCTTGAAGTTCCAGAATTTTCTGGTCGGCCTTCTTGTTCTGATCCTTTAAAAGGCGCTGCATGAGTTGGCTGGATTCATACCAAAAATCGTAGTTTCCGACATACATGCGAATTTTGCCGAAGTCGATATCGACGATGTGTGTGCAGACAGTATTAAGGAAGTAACGGTCATGGGATACGACCAAAACCGTTCCGTCATAATCGAGGAGGAAATCCTCAAGCCATACGACTGAGGCAAGGTCGAGGTTGTTGGTCGGCTCATCGAGAAGGACTATATCCGGATGTCCGAAAAGTGCCTGCGCAAGCAGAACTTTGACCTTTTGACGGCCTTCAAGTTCGCTCATTCCGGAAAAGTGAATGTCAGTTCCGATACCAAGACCTTGCAGAATGCGAGAAGCTTCGCTCTCGGACTCCCAGCCGCCGAGCTCGGCGTATTCCTCTTCAAGCTCCGCCGCGTGGATACCGTCGGCATCGGAAAAGTCGGGCTTGTCATAGATGGCGTCCTTTTCCTTTCCACATTCGTATAGGCGTTTGTTGCCCAGAATGACAGTTTCCATGACGCTATATTCGTCGTACATGTTCTGATTCTGGTTCAGAACGGACATACGGCGCTTTTTGTCGATGTTGATATTTCCGTCATAGGTGTCAAGCTCGCCCGACAGAATTTTTAAGAAGGTGGATTTGCCCGCACCGTTTGCGCCGATGATGCCATAGCAGTTACCAGCGATGAACTGAAGATCTACACGGTCAAAAAGCTTTTGACCGCCGAATTGTAATGAAAGGTTTTCAACTGTAATCATGTATTAACTCCTAAAATTATGCTAAAAGGTCTTTTTTACGTAAGGTATACGAAGAAGGGCATAGAACAGGGCAGTGCCTGCAAGCACGCCGAATACGGCTTGTACGCTGTTTCCGGGGATATTTGCAATTGCGCCCCAACCCAAGCCAAGAATTGTTGATTCATAAGTAAAGTAACCTGCTATCATAATAAGCTCGGCAACAATGCTCCCCAAAATGGCCATGGGTAAGGAATTTTTCTTTTTAGATGAACTCAAAATTGCTCCTGCCGTAAGAGCCATTAGTGCTTTTATGATAAGCGTTCCAGGAGCATAAAAAGCATATGTCGACAAGATATCCGCAAGCGCGGAACCAAGACCGGCAGCAACTGCGCCCCACACAGGACCAAGAAAAAACGCGCCGAGGATGACCACTGCATCTCCAGCGTTGACGTAACCGCCAGTTGGAGAGGGGACACGGATGACCATCGTCGCAACCGTAGATAAAGCGATAAAGAGCCCCGCCCATACAATTTTCTGAGTTCTGTCGTTTCTCATAGTGTGTGTTCTCCGTCAATAGTTTTACCGGCTTTTTCATCGCTTACAATCCTTATTGCAGCCGTTGAAATTCCCGCGAGTATGAAATATGCAAAGAAAGTACGCGGATAGTACCAGACATATTCCGCACCGAAGGCAAATGAGATTGCTATAAGGCTTGAAATACAGGCAATCAGTGCGAGTTTGCTCATTTTATCCGACGTCCTAAGCAGTGAACGGGCGGAATCCTTCCAGAGTCTAAGCATGAACCACATGAATGAGATAAAACCCAGAACACCAAGCTCGATGATAAGCTCCATATAGACCATGTGACTGTGCGGAACCCCGACTTGCGCATGGATGTTTGCGTAGTCCGGATAAACAACCGCAAAGCTTGCGGGTCCAAGGCCTATGCCTGTCAAAAAATAGTCGCGGACAATTTTTATAGTGCCAGACCAAATGTAAATGCGGAACATACTAGAGGTATCCTGAGAGTTGAAGATGCTTTGAATTCGAATCATTACGCTGTCCGGCAGGAAAGGAAATGCCGCGACGCATATGAGAAAAAATGCCGGAATAAGCTTTTTATCCGCATAGTAAACAAAAATTATGCAGGCAAGCATCATAGAAATCCAACAGGAACGGGAATAGGTCATAAGAAGTGCCCCAAAAGGCAACAGAATGCCCATGCAAAGAGGAATTCTCATCCATGCGCGCTTGATGTTCGCGGCAAAGACAGCCGCAACAGGGGTCATCATAACCAAGAATTCTGCGTAGTTATTGGGGTTGCCAAGTGTTCCGAAGACTCTGCCGGGAACACCCTTGTTTATTTCAAGGTCGGTAAGGCTTGCGCTGACAGCAACGCCTGTTAAGCGCTGATAAAAAGCGAATAGGGCAGAGATTATGACGGCGACATAGATGAAGCCGAGAAGTTTCATCAAGCGCTCCTTTGTTGTTATGTCAGCGGAGATAACATAGAGCAGCAAAAGGGCCGTGACATAAAACAAAAGAACTCTGAAGCTGTCGCTCCTATCAAAGCTGAACGCAATGCTGAAAACACACGCAAAAGCAAAAAGAAGAATGGGGAAGCCCATATCATGCAGATAAAAGCTCTTTCTTTTGCCTGCGCCGACCATAAGTAGATACAGCACAAACAAACCCAAAGCCGCAAGCAGCGCATAGGAGTTGGACCAGTAATCGTGCGGGATTATGAACATTAAACAGATAAAGCCGCCAAGAATGGTCTCAAAATTAATGAAGAAAGAACCCTTTACATAGCGCCTTACAAAGGCGGCGGAAACACTGCCAACTGCCGCTTTGCTTATTGAAGAGAAAATACGGCCAATAACACAGGTGATAAAATCTAAAATTGCCTTGAAAATTCTGGCAAAAAGCGACTGCCTGTAAATTGGCTCAACGCGGCTGTCTCTGACGAACCAATGAATGATAGTACTTTCAGAGAAAGCGCGGCTAAATGCTCCAAAAATCGTTTGCAATAACACAAACGTACCGCTTTGAAGCCAAATGTAATAAGTCTTGCCCAAAACACTTGAGGAAAGCACAGAGCCACCTCACTTTCATTGGATTTTTCTGAGGTTTAAGCTACAGGCGCGATGGCACTGACTTTTAAATACAGCTTTGCTTCTCCTGCATAAATTGAGAGGGAGTGCCCAACACCATAGAGTACGCCGCCGATGGTTACGCCGTGCTCGGAGATTTCACCGGTTGCCAGCACATTCAAAGAGACCGAATTATACCCTTCTCTTTGAACTTCCTGAACCTGATCTTTTGTGTTGGTGAAATAGCCCATAGGTTCGCCGACTTCAAAGCTTTCAACCGTGCCGATAGTTACGTTTTCGGTCATATCGAGAACGCTCGTGCCGTCTTTAAGGACGCTAGCAACGTAATCTGGTGTTTCCTCGCAATAAAAGCTGATATGAACCTGTGCCTGATTATTATCAGCATTGCCTTTGTTTACGACTTTTAACGCAACGAAGGCGACAGCCGCAATAATAACGAGAACAATTATAAAATCGATAATATTGATTTTTCCAAAGAGCTTTCCTTCTTTTAACATTAATGTTTCCTTCTTTCGCCTGATTTAATAATAAGCGGCGAATACATTGTTCGCCAATTTGTTGAGGTCAAAGTATTTTTCGATTTTCTCAGTTGCCGCTGCCGAAAACTTCGCCTTAAGACTGACATCATTCATAAGAAGCTCAATATTAGAGGCAAAGGCGTCAGTGTTGCCGTACTGACTTACAAAACCGCAGGGAATAAAAGTTTCAGCAAGGTCGCGGTTCCCACCTACATCGGTGACAACCAGCGGCAAACCTGCGTTCATTGCCTCGAGTATCGCAAAGCTCATCGCTTCATTACAGCTTGAAGTGCAAAGGTAAGCGTCCGAACCGAGCAGAATCTCACGCGTGTCCGTACGATAGCCGAGCAAGCGGCATTCGTTTGAAAGATTAAGCTCCGAAACCTTACTGCTTATTTCGCCGAAAAGTTCTCCGTCTCCGCAGATTAAACAGAAAAAAGGCTTGTCAGTTTTCTGTTTCAGCTCGACCAGAGAGTCCAAAAGGAAACTAAGTCCTTTTTCCGGCGCGAAGCGCGCCAAAGTTACCATTACAAAACAGTCCTCTGGCAGCACGAACTCTTTACGTATCGCGTCAGACTTGACAGGTACTCCGGAGTGCTCAATTCCGTTAAAGATAACCGATATACGCTCCGGCATGACACCGTTTTCAATCATGATGTTCCGTCCCTCGTTGCAGACGGCGATGATGCGGTGGTTTTTTGGGGTAAAGTGCTTGTTGAGCATGTGCCATATCTTGCCCGATAGTCCCGCTAGCCGTAGGGTAAGGTGATTGGTTAAAACTACCTTAGGCCTATCGTAGTAATGCTTAGAAATCAGCGCAACGATGTTTTCGCGCGGATACTGAGCGTGAATAACGTCCATCTCGTTTGCTCGGCAGAATTCCGCAAGTTTTTTCGCGGCGGAAAAGACTGACAGCTTGCTCATATCGACCTGAAGAGAGGGAACATTGGCATCCCTCATTTTTTGCGAAAGCTCGCCCTCGATATTATAGGCAAAAAACGGGTTAATCGTACCCTTGCCGACGCGGATAAGGTTCTCAACGTATTTTTCCGTACCCGCTTTTCCCGCGTAATTTATAAGATACAGAACATTCAAAGTATCGCCTGCCCTTCATTGGGGATTGTCCGACAAGCGGACATTTTTATATTATTTAGCATGTCCAAAAAGTCCGGTGGCATAATAAACCACTTTGTCCAGTATACAACATCCGCAGTATTCAAGTCAATAGCGCAAAGACCCGCCGTACCCAAGAAGTAGGTGCGGCGGGCAGTTTTTTCGTTAGCCGCCGAGGTATGCTTTTCGCACGGCGTCGTTATTGAGAAGATCACTTGCTTTTGCGCTCGTTACAATCTTGCCGGTTTCAAGAACGTAGCCTCTGTCTGCAACAGAAAGCGCCATCTGAGCGTTCTGTTCGACCAGAAGAATTGTCGTTCCTGCGTCGTTCAGTTCCTTGATTATCTCAAAAATCTGTTCAACCAATATAGGAGCGAGACCCATCGAAGGCTCGTCCAGCATTAGAAGCTCGGGCTTTGACATTAGCGCTCTGCCCATTGCTAGCATTTGCTGTTCACCGCCTGAGAGCGTGCCGGCAATCTGTTTTCTGCGTTCCTTCAAACGGGGGAAGCGTATAAAAACGTTTTCCAGCGAGTCGGGAATTTCGTCGGCCTTTCTAGTGAACGCGCCCATTTCGAGGTTTTCCTCAACAGTCATGTTCAAAAAGACTCTGCGGCCTTCGGGAACCTGCGCCAGACCGTTTGCAACAATTTTATGCGGCATAATATCGCTGATTGTTTTGTCAAGGAAAGTAACGGAGCCGGTTTTGCTTTTTAAAAGCCCCGAAACGGTGTTTAGAATTGTCGATTTACCGGCGCCGTTTGCGCCGATTAGAGTAACGATTTCGCCCTTGTTGACTTCAAAGGAAACGCCTTTTATAGCGTGGATACTTCCGTAATATACATTGATGTCATTGACCTTTAACATACGTCAGTTTCCCTCCTTTTTCTTGCCCAGATAGGCTTCAATAACCTGCGGGTTCGATTGGATGTCCTCCGGAGAGCCCTTAGCGATAACCTTGCCGTAGTTTAGAACGCAGATACCTTCGCAAATTCCCATAACAAGGCTCATGTCGTGCTCAATAAGCATGATGGCAATTTGGAACGTATCGCGGATTTTCTGGATGTTCTCCATAAGTTCCGTCGTTTCGGAAGGGTTCATGCCCGCGGCAGGCTCGTCAAGAAGAAGAAGTGAAGGATTGGTGCCGAGAGCACGGACTATCTCAAGTCTGCGCTGTGCGCCGTAGGGGAGAGAACCGGCCTTGGAATCTGCCAAATCTTGCATATCAAAAATGGACAAAAGCTCCAGTGCGCGGTTTCTGGCGATTTTTTCTGCTTTCCAGTAGCCGGGCAGTCTGAAAACCGCGCCCGGAAGGTGATAGTCCATCTCGTTGTGCAGTCCGATAAGGACGTTCTCCGACACGGTCAAATCCTTGAAAAGTCTGATGTTCTGGAAGGTTCTTGCGATTCCGAGTTTGTTCACTTGAATGGTGTTAAGTCCGGCGGTATCTCTGCCGTCCAGCATTATTGTTCCGCGTGAAGGATGATAGACCTTTGTGAGAAGGTTGAAAACCGTCGTTTTACCTGCGCCGTTGGGGCCGATAAGCCCAGCAATTTCCGTTCTTCCGATAGCCATATTGAAGTCGTCGACGGCTGTCAGTCCACCGAAGTCGATACCGAGGTGAGCCACTTCAAGAATCGGAGTTTTGTTCACGTCGCGCTCTGGGATAATGTTCGGAGAGGGGACAGGCACAAGTTTCACAGGGGTTCTTTGAAATTTACTCATTTGCGTTGCCCTCCTTTTTTCCCGACAGGGCCTTGCCGCCGCCTGAGTCGCTGTTGCCCTTGATTTTAAGGATAAGCTTATCAAGAAGACCGTTGAGCGAGAAGTCGTAAGTCCCCATAAGTCCCGAGGGCTTGAAAATCATGACAATAACGAGAACGAGCGAATATGCAACCATTCGGTAAGAGGCAAAGCTTCTCAGCATTTCCGGCAAAGCCGTAAGAACGGTTGCGCTGAACACGCTGCCGAACATACTGCCCATACCGCCGAGAACAACCATAACAAGGATTTCTATGGACTTCATGAAGCCGAAAGCCGAGGGGTTCAATATCCCGATGTTACCGGCATATAGACCGCCGGCGATACCTGCGAAGAAAGCGGATACAACGAAACCGAGAGTTTTATAGTAGGTGGTGTTAATGCCGCAGGACTCTGCGGCAATTTCATTTTCTCGAATGGATAAAATCGCTCGTCCGTGCCGCGATTTCATCATAGTATGAATCACAAAGCAGGTTATACCGACAAAAATGAAGGTAATAAGAAAAGTTGTCGTTTTCGGAATTTTCTGAAGTCCGGCTGCGCCGTTTGTAAACTTGAACCCCAAAACATTATCGATATTTAGAAGGATAACCCTTATAATTTCTCCGAAACCGAGCGTCAGAATTGCAAGATAGTCGCCTTTAAGTCGAAGCGCAGGCATGCCGATTAGCAGACCGAACAATGCGGCAACCAAGCCGGCTGCGATAAGCGCGAAAGGAAAAGCAATGCCGGCACCTGCGGCTGCCTTCATGATAAGAGCGGAGGTGTATGCGCCGACAGCCATAAACCCTGCATGTCCGAGCGGAAGCTGTCCCAAATAACCGGTTGCGACGTTAAGCGACACAGCAAGAATGATGTTAATGCCGATGAAAGAAATAACGCCAGCGTAGTATTTAGAGATGGCACCGCTTGTAATGAGTGAGTTCATAACAAACAGGAAGGTTGCAAAAAGTACAATATTTATAAGATAGCGAAACGGCATTGGAATAATCGTAGAATTCTTTTTCACAAATACCGCCCCCTTAAACTTTCTCGTTTATGACTTTACCCAAAATGCCTGTGGGCTTAAATATCAGCACAACGATCAAAATGGCAAAGACAACGCCGTCCTTCCAAACGGAAAGACCGACAGCGGATACGACAGCTTCGGCAATACCGATACAGAAACCGCCGAGCATCGCACCCGGGAGAGAACCGATACCGCCAAGAACTGCGGCGACAAAGGCCTTAAGTCCTAACATAGCGCCCATTGTGGGGGAAGCCTGAGGATAAGCACAGCAATATAGGACGGAGCCGATACCTGCCAGAGCACTTCCGACGGCGAAGGTAAAGCTGATTGTGCTGTTAACATTTATGCCCATCAGCTGAGCTGTTCCCATGTCTTCGGAAACGGCACGCATTGCCTTGCCCATTTTGGTCTTCTGCACAAGGAAGGTGAGAGCAACCATTGAAACAACCGATACGACAATGGTTATTATTGCCGTGAAGCCTATATGCTGACCTGCGATATCAATCGAAGGTCCGGTGATAAGCGTAGGGACTTGCTGAGAGCCTGCTCCAAAAATGAGCTGAGCGAGATTTTCCAAAAGGAAAGATATTCCGATTGCGGTAATCAGCAAAGAAAGGCGGGGAGATTTGCGGAGCGGCGTGTATGCGACCTTTTCGATGACCACGCCAAGGACAGTACAGGCGATGATTGCAAGTGCAATCGCAATAGCGGGAGGGAGCGAAAAACTGACAATTACGAGCCATGCGACATATGCGCCGACCATAATAACATCACCATGCGCGAAGTTCAGTAGCATAATGATGCCGTATACCATGCTGTAGCCGAGGGCTACCAGAGCATATATACTGCCGGATTGAAGTCCGTTTATCAGTTGGCTAATTACAAGGGACATATCCTGTCGTCCTCTCTGAATAAAAAATTGCAGACGCTGGGTGGCTAACCCCAACTATATAGGTTTCGGGTCACCCATCGGGCGTCTGCTAAAAATGCAGATAAAATGAAATATCTTTGTGCGGGAAGTAAAACTTCCCGCACAAAGTGTAGTTCAAGTGATATGAAAGATTAGTAGGTTTCTGTGAAGGTTTCTACGCCGCCAACAAGCTTCATGATGCAAGCATCCTTAACGGGGTTGTTGTACTTGTCAAAGGTGTAGCCCTTGCTGGTGATGCATTCGAGATCGGCGCTCTTGTCGCGGATAGCGTCGATAACGGCCTGCTTGTATTCGTCGGTGCCGGCTGTGAGGCCTGCATCTTCAGCAACCTGAAGTGCGTTGCAGAGAACCATAGCAGCATCATAAGCATTAGCAGAGAACATGTTGAGGGTGTCTGCGCCGTACTTTGCAGTATAAGCTGCTTCGAAAGTCTTAACAGCGTCTGTGCTTGCAGGAGCATAACCGGAGCAGTAAACTGTTCCTTCGAGGTCTGCAGCGGATGCATACTTGGCAACGCCACTCATGCCGTCAGAACCAATGAAGGTGGCCTTGATGCCGACTTCACGAGCTTGAGTGATGATGAGACCGTCGTCTTCATAGTAGTTGGGGCAGAAAACGACATCGGGGTTCTTTGAAGCGATTGTTGTGAGCTGGCTCTTGAAATCGACGTCGCCGGTTGCATAGCCTTCTTCGTCAACAACTTCGATGCCAACGTCTTTGCATTTTGCGATGAAAGCGTCTTTAACGCCTACAGCATAGTCGTTGCCGGTTTCATAGATAACAGCAGCGGTCTTAGCAGTGAGCTTCTCGTTTGCATAGTTTGCCATCTTTTCGCCCTGGAAGGGGTCGATGAAGCAGGTACGGAAAACATTGGAATAAACTGTATCAGTTTCGGCATCATATGTAACGCCGGCTGCAGTTGCGCTGGCAGTGATCATGGGCATGTTGATGGGGTTTGCTTCGCCGACAACAGCGATTGTGTTTCCGGAGAGAACGTCACCGATAAGAGCAGTGATGCCTTTGTCAACAGCAAGGTTGAAAGCGTTGATAGCTTCCTGACTATCGCCCTTGTTGTCGTAATTAAGGATTTCGACCTGTTTGCCGTTGATTCCGCCATTGGCATTGAGCTGATCAATGTAAAGGGTTGCACCGTTCTTTACACTGACGCCGTACTGAGCGTAATCGCCGGTCTGGCAGCCGATAATTCCAACCTTAATTGTGTCGCCGGAAGCTGCTGCGCTGGGGGCAGCACTCGTGTCAGTTGTATCGGTTGTGGCTTTTGTGCCGCAAGCTGCAAAGCAACCAACAATGAGAACAAGTGCAAGCGCGATGCTTAAATACTTTTTCATTTTCTTTCCTCCTATTGTTTTGTGGATACTTATACAAAAAACGGCTCCGCAAGAGAACGAAGCCATCTTGAGTATCTGTTAAAACGAATAAAATATTCGTATTCAATTGGTAGTATTTTAAATCTTTGTCACAACAAAGTCAATAGTTTAGTAGTCTCAAATCGCTTTAAATAATTAGAGTGCTTTTGGTTATTTCGCATGAAGCAGTATTCCGAGTGCTAATTTAATAGAAAAGAATTGAAACATATTGCATAAAGAGATGCATAAAGCTAAAACCTTTGCCGCGCTAATTGTGTAAACTGTCACTATAAATTTCAATTTGCGTATGTTATAATCCGATGTATAATACATCTATGGAGATAATTAATGAACTACACCGCAAACAAAACTCAACAGGCTTTCTACTTTAGCTTTACCGGCTTTTTCTTCGGTAAGGCTTATTCGAGTTTGTCTGATAACGGGTAGATAACTTTACGAAATAGTAAAGCCCCGCAGCAAACTCGCTGCGGGGCTTTTTTTAGCTATATACTATTTATGAACGGCAATATAGACAAATAAAAAAGGGGAATACATTTACATGGTTATCATTTTAAAGAACAATCCCGACAAAATGCAGCTTGACAATTTAAGAAGCTGGATTGAGCACAAGGGAATCAAAATACAGGAGACGGCAGGAGTATCCACAACTATTCTGGGACTTGTCGGAGATACCGCCTCAATCGACATCGATGACATTCGCGCACTCGAAATTGTTGCGGATGTAAAGCGTATACAGGAGCCTTACCGACTGGTAAACCGTAAAATGCATCCCGAAAACACAATTATCAAAGTTGGAAATGCTATTATTGGCGACGGCGGACTTACTCTGATAGCGGGACCCTGCTCCGTTGAAAGCGAGGAACAAATCTGTAAAATCGCTTTGAGCGTAAGGAATTCGGGGGCAACTATTTTGCGCGGCGGCGCGTTCAAGCCTCGCACCTCGCCTTACAGCTTTCAGGGGCTTGAGGCAGACGGCTTGAAGTTGCTTAAAAAAGCGCGCGAAATCAGCGGACTTCCAATAGTTTCCGAAATTACCGATACGGAGCAACTGCCGCTCTTCGAGGATGTCGATATAATTCAGGTCGGCGCTAGAAACATGCAGAATTATGAACTTTTGAAGCGTCTGGGAAAAATCGATAAACCGATACTTTTAAAGCGCGGGCTTTCTGCAACCTATGAAGAGCTTCTAATGAGTGCGGAATATATAATGGCCGGCGGCAACGGAAAAATCATTCTGTGCGAGCGCGGCATAAGAACGTTCGAGCCCCAAACCCGCAACACAATAGATATAACGGCAATTCCGATTTTACGAAGCCTGACTCATTTGCCGGTTATTGCTGATCCTAGTCATTCGACAGGCAAAGCAGAATTGGTTCCTCCCATCAGCGCGGCAGCGGTTGCGGCAGGTGCCGACGGACTTATAATAGAAGTTCACAACGACCCGCTGCATGCACTTTGCGACGGACCGCAATCATTAACATGCGAGGCGTTTGAGGTACTTGCGAAAAAGCTGAGAATCGTAGCAAGCTGTATTAGATAGAAAAAGGCTGAAATGTATTGAATAATGGGGATACGAACATGAATTATCAAGCTGTTACAATCGGAACAAAAGAGCCTTACCCCGTTATAATCGGAGACAATTTACTTGGCAAGTGCGGTGACATTATATCCCGGGAAATAAAGCCCTGCCGTGCGGCACTCATCTCGGACGAAAATGTGATGAGCCTTTACGGGCAGAACGTGACGGCTTCGCTGAAAAAAGCCGGTTTTCGCGTGTGCGCATATGCCTTCCCAGCCGGAGAAAAATCCAAAACACCCGAAACGCTCTTTGCTATACTGGATTTTATGGCATCAAACGAGTTTGACCGAAGCGAAATTGTCGTCGCTCTGGGCGGAGGAGTTGTGGGAGATGTTGCTGGTTTTGCCTCTGCCATTTATATGAGAGGGATGAAGCTCGTTCAAATCCCCACCTCACTTCTCGCGATGGTTGATTCCTCGGTTGGCGGGAAAACGGGTGTTGATTTGGAAAAGGGCAAAAACCTCGTAGGCGCTTTCAAACAGCCATCGCTTGTGATATGTGATGCCCATGTGCAAAAAAGCCTGTCTGATGAGCAATTTACATGCGGAATGGGCGAAATAATAAAATACGCGATGATTTGTGACGAGAAGCTTTTTGAGCTGCTTTCACTGGCGAGAGGAAGAACCGGAATCTCAGAAGAAACGCTTAAAAACATCATTAGCCGTTGCGTGGAGATAAAAGGCGACATCGTTTCAAAGGACGAATTTGACAAGGGCGAAAGACAGCTTCTGAATTTTGGACACACGGTAGGCCACGCAATTGAAAAATTGAGCGATTATAAAATCGGCCACGGACAGGCGGTTGGAATCGGTATGGCAATGATGACCGAAATCTCCGAAAAGCTCGGATTATGTCCTGCGGGCACAAAAACTCGCCTTATCGAAGTACTCCGAAAGTTTGACCTTCCTTATTTAACAGACTTTTTACCAAAAGAACTTGCAGCCGCAATCGTAATGGATAAAAAACGCCGCGGAGACGAAATTACTCTTATTATGACGGAGAAAATCGGAACTTGCTTCTGCAAAAGTATTCCTGTTTCGGAAATCGAAGGACTCTTGAATATAATCAAGGAGGAACGGCAGTGAACGTAACGATAAACGGAGGAACTTTGCACGGCAAAGTCGGCTCAGTACCATCAAAGTCTGTTGCGCACCGCGCTCTGATTTGCGCGGCGCTTGCAGATGGCCCGACAGACATTCGATTGCCGCGCTCTAATGAAGACATAGAAGTAACCTCCGCATGTCTTAGGGCAATGGGAGCGGAAATTTCCGAAAACGGCGTAGCTCTTTCAGTTACTCCTATCATGACAGCTCCAAATTCTGCGGAGCTCAATTGCGGAGAGAGCGGCTCAACACTCAGGTTTCTGCTTCCGGTTGCCGTGGCGATTCTGCCGAAGGTTGGCTTTTCGGGAACGGGCAGGCTGCCCGAGCGTCCTATCGGAGAGCTTTCCGATGCGATGAAGAGTAACGGCGCGGAGTTTAGCGGAAGCAGCCTTCCGTTTATCGTTTCGGGAGGGCTTCGAGCGGGAGCCTATGAAATTGCGGGAGACGTTAGTTCACAGTACATTTCGGGCTTGCTTATGGCTCTGCCACTTCTTGAGGGCGATAGCCGAATAGTGCTTACAAGTCCGCTTTGCTCCGAACCATATGTTCTGATTACTTTAGATATGCTATCAAAATTCGGTATAAAAATCGAGAGGGAGAGCAACGGATTTTTGGTTCATGGAAGGCAGATTTTTCGTTCACCGAAAGCCGTGAATGTTGACGGAGACTGGTCGGCCGCCGCATTTTTCCTCGTAGCCGGGGCAATCGGCGGTGATGTGACCGTGAATGATGTACAGATGAATTCCGCGCAGGGTGACAAAGCGATTGTAGAAATTCTGAGCAACTTCGGAGCAGACGTTATGATTCAGGAAAACTCGGTTAGAGTACAGGCGAGACAGCTTAAAGCCTGTTCGGTAGATGTTTCCCGGATTCCCGACCTGCTCCCAATATTGACGGTTCTTGCGTCTTTTGCAGGAGGGACGACGGTGCTGTATAACGCCGCGAACCTGCGCCACAAAGAAAGCGACAGGCTGGCTTCTTCGGCAACAATGATAAATTCGCTTGGAGGAACTGCCGTAGAATACGAGGACAAGCTCGAAATAGTCGGAACGAAGCTCAAAGGCGGAACGGTTGATTCTTTTGGAGATCACAGAATTGCGATGTCTGCGGCAATCGCGGCAAGCATGTGTAAGGAGCAAACGACAATTATCGGTGCGGAAGCGGTCAAAAAATCCTACCCTGAGTTTTTCAAAGACTATTGCGCACTAGGCGGAACAATCATTACTCAATGAAAGCGGTGAAGTACATGAATCTGGAAGATGTCAGAAAAGAAATTGACGAGATAGATGAAAAGCTTCTCGGCTTGTTCCTTCGCCGAATGGAGCTTGCGAAAGCTGCAATGAGAGAAAAAATGTATTGCGGAAAACCTCTTGTCGATATGAGGCGTGAGCGGGAAATATTGAACAGAGTATCTCAGAAGAGCGGAGACTTGTCCGTCTACTCACGCCGCCTTTTTAAAGAACTTATGGCACTTTCCCGCTCGTATCAAGGCTCAACCTCACAGGGTGAAACGAAGTTATCAAAAAGTATAGAAAACGCGCTGATTAGCGACACTGTTTTTCCGAGAAGCGCGAGCGTCGCATGTCAGGGCATTGAGGGCGCGAACTCTCAGCAGGCAGCGGACAGACTTTTCACTCAGGGAAATATAGTGTACTTTGAAAGCTTTGCGGAAGTCGCAGACGCTGTGCGAAGCGGCATATGTGATTACGGCGTTCTTCCCATCGAAAACAGCTCATACGGCTCGATACATGCGGTATATGACATTTTGAAGGATGGTAACCTCAGCATAGTCCGAAGTGTTAAGCTGTGCATTCACCATGAGCTTTTGGCAAAGCCGGGAACAACGCTTTCCGATGTGAAGGAAATAATCAGCCACGAGCAGGCGATAGGTCAGTGCGGTGATTATCTTAAAAAGATCGGAAACAGCGTAAAAATCAACCCATGCGCGAATACGGCTCTAGCGGCTAAAATCGCCTCGGAAAACGAGGGTGTTGCCGCAATTTCCTCGCCTGCCTGCGCTGAGCTTTACGGACTTAGCAAGGTCACGGATGAGAGCATACAGAACAGCGACAACAACTACACTCGATTTGTTTGCGTGTCCGCAAAGCCTGCTGTTTTTCCGGGGGCGAGTCGCTTAAGCTTTTTAGCAACACTTAAACATGAACCGGGAGAGCTATATAAGCTCGTTTCGGCAATCGACGCAAGGGATGTCAATATTTCAAAGCTTGAGAGCAAGCCCATTGTCGGCAGGGATTTTGACTTTATGTTCTTTATCAACATTGAAGCGAGCGTGCATGAACACGGGATTATCGCCATGCTTGAAGAAATTGAACGTAACTGTGAAAGTTTTGTTTTCCTCGGAAATTATCAGGAAATTTGAGGTATCCGCTGTTGAATGCTGAAAAATTCGCATATGGTCTGCTGGGCGAAAAATTGGGACACAGTTTTTCACCGGTAATACATCAAAAATTCGGGCTTTCGGACTACGGGCTAATCGAAACGCCGAGAGATAGCTTGCGGGATATACTTATGAACAGGCAGTATAAGGGCTTTAATGTCACGATTCCTTATAAACTCGAAGTCATGAAGTATTGTGACGAAATAAGCGATGAGGCAAGAAAAATCGGCTGCGTTAACACCATAGTGCGAAAAGACGATGGACGATTATATGGTTTTAATACGGATTTTGACGGCTTCGTCTATGCCGCGAAAACCGTTGGAATTGATTTTAAGGGCAAGAAGGTTCTCATTTGCGGAAGCGGTGGAACCTCGCTGACTGCGCAGGCGGCGGCAAAAAGCCTCGGTTCGTCTCGCCTTACCGTCGTTTCAAGAGGCGGAAGCGTGACCTATGACGATTTGCACTCTTACGTTGACACGGACATCATTGTGAACACAACTCCTGTCGGAATGTATCCGAATAATCTGCAAGCACCGATAAGCCTTGACAGTTTTCCGAATTGTGCGGGAGTTATCGATGTAATCTATAATCCTCGCAGGACAGCGCTGATAATGGATGCCGAGTCGCGTGGCGTGCCCTGTACGGACGGACTACCAATGCTGGTATGTCAGGCAAAGCGTGCCGAGGAGCTATTCCTCGGAAAGAGTATTCCCGATAGTGAGGCAGAAAGGGTACTGCGTGAAATCAGGGCAGAGAGTGGCAATATAGTATTGATAGGTATGCCGGGCAGCGGAAAAAGCGCTGTTGCGGAAGTGATTGCGCACCAGACAGGACGAAAATTCATTGATATAGACAAGGAAATAGTCGAAACTGCGGGGAAAACAATACCTGAGATTTTTGCCCATGACGGCGAAGAGGTTTTCCGAGCCTATGAACGTGAGGAAACGGCGAAAGCCGGAAAGCTGACTGGAGCAGTTATCGCAACGGGCGGAGGGCTTGTCAAAGACTTTGCAAATTACGCGTCCTTGCACCAGAACGGCAGAATCTATTATCTCCGCCGTGACCTTGAGGCGCTTGAAACCGAGGGCAGACCGCTTTCAAAAGATATGGAAACGCTGAAGCAGCTTGCGCTTGAGCGGGATCCACTCTATAGAAAATTCGCCGATACGGAAATCGAGAATAATGTATCGCTCAAAGGAACGGCACAAAAGATTTTGGAGGAATACTGTGAAAATATTGGTGATTAATGGACCGAATATCAACATGCTCGGCATACGCGAGCCAGAAATTTACGGCAGCAGAACATACGACGACCTAATTAACCTTATTCAAGATGAAGCGGCAAAACTGAACATTGAGGTCGAATGCTTTCAGAGCAACCATGAGGGCACTATGGTTGACATAATACAGAGCGCCTACGGGGACACGGACGGAATCGTCATCAATCCTGCCGCCTATACGCATACGAGCGTCGCACTTTTTGACGCGGTGAAGGCCGTTGGAATTCCCACAGTGGAAGTCCATATTTCAAACCCCGATGAGCGGGAGGACTTCCGTAAGGTGTCCTTCATTCGCGGTGCTTGTGTTAAGACCATTTCCGGTAAGGGCTTTGAAGGATATTTAGAAGCAATACGATTGCTTTGTGACATGCAAAAGACGTAAAATCGGGCAGATATGCAAAGCTGTATATCTATCGATTTAAAGCGTTGAAATATATAGACACAAATGATATTATAAGTGAAAACCGAGTTGTTCGATTAAAATTACAGTAAAGAGGGTATTACATTGTCGTATCACATATACAACAAAGAGGCGGAGACTATGCCGCACGAAAAACTCCGCGAGTTGCAAGGCGAAAGGCTTTGCGAAATGGTTAAAAGAGTGTATGAAAAAGTACCTATGTATCATGAGCGCTTTGACAGTATGGGACTAAAACCGGAAGACATATGCTCTATCGATGATATTACAAAGCTTCCGTTCACTTATAAGCAGGATTTGCGCGACAATTACCCCTTCGGACTTTTTGCTGTTCCGATGGATGAGGTGGTGCGAATTCACGCGTCGTCGGGAACTACTGGAAAACAGACCGTTGTCGGATACACGGCAAACGATATAAAGCTCTGGGGCGAGGTTATGGCAAGAACTCTCGGTGCAGGCGGCGTTACAAAGTCGGACATCGGACATATCTGCTATGGCTACGGCTTGTTCACAGGCGGCTTGGGCGGTGGCTTAGGTTCCGAAACCATCGGCTGTGCAACCATTCCGGCTTCCACCGGAAACACGCGCCGTCAGGTGACTATCTTGGAGGACTTTAAGCCGACCTTCCTTCTGGCGACGCCTTCATATGCGCTAACACTAGCGGAGTTTATCGAACAGAACAATTTTTCCGTTGATAATATTCATCTTAGGGCTGGGTTTTTTGGTGCCGAACCGTGGACGGAGAGTATGCGCAAGGAAATTGAAAAACGCCTTAATTTAAAGGCGTACGACATTTACGGCTTATCAGAGGTTATCGGCCCCGGCGTCGCCTATGAGTGTGAGTGCCAGAAGGGTCTGCATGTAAATGAGGATCATTTCTACATCGAGATAATCGACCCAGATACAGGCGAATCTTTGCCCGACGGAACTGAGGGTGAGATTGTCTTTACCTGCATGACGAAGGAAGCGCTTCCACTTATACGTTACCGTACTCGCGACGTAGGAATGAGACTGCCGGGCGAATGTGAATGCGGACGTACCTTTGTACGAATGGTTAAGCCCGCAGGACGTACCGATGATATGCTGATAATTCGCGGAGTGAATGTTTTCCCGTCACAGATTGAATCCGTGCTTATGGAAATGGACGGCATCGCGCCATATTATCAGATGATAGTTGAAAGAGACGGCAATCTTGATAAGCTCACCGTCCTTGTCGAGCTAACGGAGGACACATTTACGGACGAAGTAAGAAAGCTCGAAGCAATATCCCAGAAGGTTACGGAAGCAATCCATTCTGTGCTTGGTATTGCCGCAAAGGTCAAACTTGTCGAACCAAAGAGCATTGAGCGGTTCGAGGGTAAGGCAAAACGCGTTATCGACAAGCGCACACAAGTCAATTTTTAAGGGGGAGAAGCTATGCTGTTAAAACAGATTTCGGTATTTGTTGAAAACCGCCGTGGGGCGATATTGGACATAACAGGCGTTCTATTAAATGCAGGCGTTAACTTACGCGCAATTTCTATCGCAGATACGACTGATTTCGGCGTTGTACGCCTTATCGTCGATAAACGCAAGGAAGCTCTTGCAGCGCTACGCGAGAACGGAATGACGGTCAAGGAAACAGACGTTGTTGCTCTTGCCGTAGACGATACTCCCGGCGCTTATCACTCCGCACTGTCTGCGCTGACGGAGAGTAATATCATGGTCGAATACTGTTACGGATTTGTTTCGCCCGTTAACGGCGGCGCAACTATTATCCTTAAGTGCGACGATCAGGAAAAGGCCCTCGGTTGTCTTACCGCAAAGGGCTTTAAGCTCCTTACGAAGGACGACCTAAAGTCTTAATCTCTTCTGGAAAGTGCTCCAAGAGAATAATAAGCGGTTCCGTCTGATTCACCACGGCGGAACCGCTTTAGGTTTATGATGCGGCACTATGTGCTTTACTTTTAGGCTGTGTTTTGCTATAATACACATCGTGCCAATTGAATATGCGCCCGTAGCTCAGTTGGATAGAGTGACAGACTCCGACTCTGTAGGTCGCTGGTTCGAATCCAGTCGGGCGTACCACGTCATCGCGGACTTCGTATCGTCCGCGATGACGTTTTCTTTTGCAAAGCAAACGCCATCGCTTACTCACTCCGTCGCTTCTACTATCAAACCGCGACCCGCTCCGATGGGCTTGCGGTTTGTTTTTTTAGACGTAAAGAAAGCAAACTGCGCTTAATTGTCATTCTGGTTTTTATCGAATTATTTGAGAAGTTGCGCTATGCGCCACTAAAAAAGGGCGCATTGTTGGTAAACAATTTTATTTTTCAAACACTTCTATATATTGCTCGGTATATTTTTCTAAATCATTGGAAATATTCAATTTAAAAAACTTATCAATATTCTTTAACATTTCTATTATTATAAAACAATTTGTTGATAAAATAGGTTTAATATCTCTAGTGGACGGAAGCGAATCCAATGTTACTATTTCATTATCTTCAATAACAAAATATCTATTTTCAATATTTTGCAAATCAGGATGAGAAGATAAACATAGAACTGAATATGCATTATCAAATGATTCTTTAAGATCTGCTTTATTGGCAACTGTTTCTACCCTTAAGGGTGAAAATTCAGTATCGCTTGGTTGACTTGGTTGATAATCTTTATAACAATCAACTACATTAGGATGATAACTATTTGGATATTTCCTAATTCTTTCAGCAAAATCATTTTTTGTTTTTTCGTTTGTTTCTATAAATTTCTTATAAACAGGTTTGCGTTTTATTATAGCTACTAACCAATAAAGAGATTCTAGTGCGGTTCTAATAATTATATTAGTTTCTATATCCAAACCATATTTCATAAGTATAACGGCACCCTGAGTTCCGTTTAAAATCTTTAAAAACAAACCGCCAATTATTAATTCACGAGAATCATGATTATGTATATCAATTTGGGGAACTAGCGCTATTGTATATCTATTAAGCTCTTCGCAAAAATGGAATAAATTATTATATTGATTATAATTGTTTGCCGATATTAACTCTGCTTCTGTCCCTAAAAAACCATTAATATTAAAATCATTCATAATATTGTTCCTTTCAAACATCAAAGTTATTTACATTATATAGCTGATTTTTTGTTAAAACAAGTTGGTTTTACAGCAATAATCCTACTTATACAGCATAAATGAGACCTAACACCGCGAACCATGCCAAAAAAGTCCATACACAGGAAAGTTCCTGTGTATGGACTTTTTCATTTGCAAAGCACAGCTTACATATATATTGATAACTCCGCAAAATAGTTTTTGGTTGTTTCAAAAAAGGCTTTTCCTGCCTCACCGAGATAGTGGTCTTTTCTCCAAGTAAGCCCGATGGAAGCCAAAGGACCTTCATCTAACTCCACGTATTGGTCTTTAAAATCTGTATTGAGCATAGTCATCGTTTTTGGTGCGAGAGCAATTCCTAGCCCGTCCTTGACGAAGTTGTAAATCGAAGAAGTGTCCGTAGTTTCAACCGAGCTGTTAACAAAAATGCTGGCCTCTTTAAAATATACGTCCTGCATATCACGAGTGCCGTAGCCAACGCCGACGCTGATAAAATTTTCATCTTTCAATTCAGCAAAGGCAACTGATTTGCGCTCTCTCAGCCAATGGGCAGAAGGATAAACAAGAACGCCTCGCTCCATATGGAGCAATATGCTTTCAAGTTCAGGCTCTTCGGTGAGCAAAGGGCAGCAAACTGCAAAATCGGCGTCGCCATCGAGGAGCATTCGTATTATTCTTCGCCTTTTTGCAGAGTATTGCTGGATGTTCAGGTTAGGGGAGTCCAGCTTGTTTTTTTTAAGCAAGCCCGGCATATATGTACTCACATTTGTAACGATGGTTACCTGCGTTGACTGCCGTTTATATGTTTCCTGAATCTTTTTCTTTGAATCCTCGTATTCGTAAAAGAGCCTGACAATATCATGGTAGAATTCCTTTCCACAGGGGTTTAATTGAATTCCGCGGCCAACTCTGTCAAAAAGCTGAACACCAAGCTCGGTTTCCAGCTCGATAATTACATGACTCAAGTGAGACTGCGTAATGTACAGGTCATTTGCCGCCTTTGTCAAATGCTCAAGCTCCGCAACACGCTTGAAATATAAAAGATGTCTAAGCTCCATATATTTATCCCCCCAGATTATTCCATTAATCAGTGATTACACGCATGAATGCACAGTATAATAGACATTATACTACATCATAAATCGATGTTAATCTATTGTCAAGGCGTTATACGCTTATATTCACAGCGTTATACACAATACAAATTATTGGAGGTACAATATGTCTGATTGGAAAGAAATTTATAAGCAAAAACTGGTTTCAGTAGAAGAAGCAGCAAAAAGGATAGAATCCGGCGATAAAATTTTACTCGCTCCTTGTTCCGCAGCACCCATCCAGCTTATGGAAGCGATTTGTGACAGAGTCGATGAACTGGAGAACGTCGATGTTGTAACCGGCATGGCACTTTATCCCTTCAAATTCTTCCAGTCCCCGGATTTTATCGGCAGGATTACTTTCAACACTATCTTTTACGGAGCAGCTGAAAAATTCTTTTATGATGTCGGAAATGTCAATATAAACTCCATTCACCTGTCGCAGGTAGCCAGCTGTCTGCGCCCCGTTTATGGAGTAAATACGCTGCTTGCCGATGTTTCAGCCCCAGATGAGGAGGGCTATTTGTACTATGGCCCGATGGGTGTTGCCGTAAACGGAGAAGTAGCTGAATATGCAAAGAAGATAATCGTTCAGGTAAACAAACTACAACCAAAAGTTAGCGGCGTCAAGCACCGCATTCATGTCAGCGAGGTCGATTGCCTCTGCGAATTCGACCATCCGCTTCCCGAATTGCCTCAGCCTGAAGTCAGTGAAGTCGAAAAGAAAATCGCTGCGCTTCTGCTTCCGCTGATAAGGGACGGTTCCTGCCTTCAGATTGGTCTTGGAGGACTTTCCAATGCGGTCGGATACGGGCTTGAAGATAAGAAGAACCTTTCCGTTCATACTGAGATGTTTACAGACTCAATGGTATATCTGGCAAAGAAGGGCGTTATTAACGGACATATGTTTGCCGCCTTCGGGCTCGGGAGCACGGAGCTCTATGAGTTCGTGGGCGAGGGCAAGGTTGACCTTTGCCCCATCAGCTTTGTCAACGATCCCTATGAAATCGCAAAGAAAGACAATTTCGTTTCAATCAACGCCTGCCTCATGGCAGACCTTACCGGACAGGTTTGTTCCGAAACGCTCGGACATTCGATATACAGCTCAACAGGCGGACAGCTCGACTATGCAAAGGGAGCTGCCATGTCGAAGGGTGGTCAGAGCTTCCTTTGCATGCCTTCAACCGCTAAGGGCAAGGACGGTACCAGAATTTCGACTATTACGCTCAATTTGCCGGCAGGCGAAGTCGTAACAACACCGCGCTCCGAGGTGATGAACATCGTTACCGAGTTCGGAATTGCGGATATGTATCATCAGCCGATTCGCGAGAGGGTTAAGAGAATGATAGCCATCGCGCATCCCGATTTCCGCGAGGAGCTTCATAAGCAGGCTTTAGAAGTAGGACTTATTCGCGAGTAGAACTTCTGTAATATTTAATATACCAAAAAGGCCACAAAGCAATACTTTGTGGCCTTTTTGGTCGGAAAGGGGCAAAACGCTTTCCCTATTGTTATTGTTTTTCTTGACACCATTTAAGAAACCCCTTTATACTGGGTCTAAGCTTATGCGACAAAATTCTAATATTAGTAGTGCACTTTGACTTTTTCCTTTATCTACCAGTACACGGAATTATCCGAAAAACGAAACGAGAGGATATGATTAAGCAATGGCAGGCTACGCAAATGCAGAAATTAATATGTTTTCGCTTGTATTACTCATAATCCTCTTTGTGAATATGTATCGCCGCAACGGAGAGTATCTTCCGGATCAGAAGTTGTTTTTTATAATGATTTTTGCGGATGCAATTCTTCTCGGGCTGGACTCAATACAGTGGCTAAGTGACGGATGGTCCGGCGCGTTGCCGCATAGTATTAACCTGATTTCCAGTATGTTTTACTATATCTTCCAGCCATTTATCTGCTTGATATGGTGCTACTATGTCCGTTATCAAATTACAATGGATGTCAGAGAAGCTAAAATGGGGCGTAAATTTCTTTTAATTCCGCTCTTTCTAAACGTTTTCGGGTCGATTTTAAGTCTTTTCTTTGGGTACTATTTTTACGTCGATCAGAACAACTTTTACCACAGAGGCGAGTTTTTCTGGGTGTTTTTAATTCTGATTTATTGCTACTTCATATATGCCTTAGTGTATGTTGCTGTAAACAGGAAGAGAATCGAGAGAAAAGTTTTCATCTCGCTAATGATTTTTGTGCTGCCGCCGCTTTTTGCTAGCATTCTGCAAATCTTCCACTTCGGGATATCAATTATTTGGCCGGCGTGTGCGTTGTCACTCGTCGTCATTTATATCAATATACAGAAAGATCAGCTATACACAGATCATCTTACGGGGCTTTATAACCGAAGACTGCTTGACATTCACCTTGACAGTTGCCTTAAGAAAAACGGAGAATTCGACAGCATTGGCGTCATTATGATGGATATCGATGATTTCAAATCGATTAACGACACATACGGGCATATAGTCGGAGACCAAGCGCTTGTCGAAACGGCAAATATCCTTAAAAAAAGCGTCGGAAAAGAAAGCTTTATTGCCCGTTATGGCGGAGATGAATTTATCGCTGTTGTGCCCGCGAAAGGCTCGTCCGATATTGAGCGTGTAGCAAATGAGATTGAACGCAATATTCGACTACAAAATGAGCAAAGTAGTGCGCAATATAAAATTAGTCTTACCATGGGATATGAAAAATTCAAATGCGGAGGAGATTTCTCTAAATTTTACGTTCTAAACATGATAGATAAGCAGATGTATGACGCCAAAGTTAAATGTTGAAGCTCGGTAGAATTATTGTCTGCAAAAGGATTAGACGTTTATAGTAATCAAAAGCGCCGAAAACATTTGGTTTCGGCGCTTTTGGCATCCCCGGCGCGATTCGAACGCGCGACCTTCCGCTTAGGAGGCGGACGCTCTATCCTGCTGAGCTACGGAGACATATGTAGTTATAGGATACTTGCGTATTCTAACTCATAACTGAGATTGTGTCAAGAAGAGGACAGTGCAACAACGGACGTTCATCGGGACGCCATAGGTCGAAAATCTAACCGGCTGATTGGTATCAAAATTGTCTATAGCTTTTATTAAACCTATACAGCCGACCTGAAAAAGGACATCCACATTTTCCCCGCGAGAAGCAAACTTTTGTATAACCGACAAAACCAACCGCAAATTTCCCGAAATCAGCTTGTCTCGGGCTTCCTTGTCACCTTTCTGCGCCAGAGGTAAAAGCTCCATTGTTTCATCGTTCTTCAGTACCTTGAGCTTCGCTGTGTTGACACCGCATATCTCTACTTTATTCAGCAAGTAAATTACCTCCCTAACGATGGATATTGGATAGTATTTCCCTAATACGCTACTTTCATTCCATGACACAAAACGGAGAATGTAAACCAAAAACATCAATACGGTTGACAATAGACGCCTGACGGGTTAAAATATCAAAGAATCATCAAGCGGAGGTGTTTATATGTCCACAAAAAATGATGTTCTGTCTGTACTGGAGCGTGAACGTGACCGATATTTTTCGGGTCAGGAGCTGGCTGAAACGCTGAAGGTTTCCAGAACAGCCGTATGGAAGGCTGTAAAAGGGCTGGAAGAGGAAGGGCACAAAATAATGGCAATCAACAATAAGGGTTACAAACTTGAAATCGGCAGCGATATTCTATCCGAAGAGGGTGTTCGCGTCCACCTTCTGCAAAAATACAAAAACAACCCAATTACTGTTTTGAGCGTAACCGATTCGACCAACACTCAGGCAAAAAGGCTCGCCATGGATAAGGTTCCGCACGGTACAATAATTTTGGCCGAAGAACAGACAGCTGGACGCGGAAGATATGGAAAGAGCTTTTATTCACCGCGCGGTGTAGGGCTATATATGAGCCTTATATTAAAGCCGAATATTGGTATGTCTGAGCCTCAGATGATAACAGTAGCCACAGCAGTGGCTGTCTGTCGGGCGATAGAAAAACTGACGGATAAGAAGCCTCAGATCAAGTGGGTCAACGATATATACCTTGACGGTAAAAAAATCTGCGGTATTTTGACAGAGGCGGTAACGGATTTCGAAAGCGGATGCATCGAGAGCATAGTTGTCGGCGTCGGAGTGGACTGCACTATAAGCGAAGGGCTAATACCTGAGGAGTTTCGTGGAATAATAGGCTCGCTAGGCATAGGGGAGATTTCAAGAAATCGCCTTGCGGCGGAAATAGCGGTAGGAATACTCGAAAGCTTTGAAATTCTCGGCAGCCGCGAGATTATAGATGAATACAGGAAGCGCTCTCTGATGTATGGCAGGGAGATTAGATATAATCTGGGAAACGAGTGGCAAAATGCAAGAGTAACTGGAATAAGCGATACTGGGGGGCTTATTGTCCTCATTGACTCTGGAGAAGAGAAAATATTGAACAGCGGCGAAGTTATTATCAGCAGCAAGGCAAAATATTGATACGAATAGGTATATTGTTAATGGAAAAAAAAACGAAAAAACCTCTTGATACAAAAGGAATGGTGCTGTGCGCCTTGTTTGCTGCGCTTATCGGCGTTGGTGCTTTTATTAAAATTCCGGTTCCATATGTTCCGATAACACTTCAGTTCCTTTTCACGAATCTTGCAGGGCTGCTGCTTGGAAAGAAAAGAGGACTTATTGCCGTATGCGTATATATTTTTGTCGGGCTTGTAGGCATTCCGGTGTTTACGCAGGGTGGAGGGTTGGGCTATGTATTCCAGCCGACCTTTGGCTACATTATAGGCTTTACGTTAGGAACGTGGCTGGCAGGACTTATCTGTGAGCATGGCGAAAACAATCATAAGACCTATTTACTAGCTGGATTTGCAAATTTTGCGGTGGTTTTTGCCATTGGACTGCCTTATTATTATTTGATAGCAAATTATTATCTGGGAAAACCGATTGCAGCATCTGCGCTGCTTATTTCCGGATTTTTAGCCTGTGCACCCGGAGACATTGTGATTGTCATCGTCAGTGCAGTGCTGGCAGTAAAGCTGTACCCGATAATTGTGAAGGGTAAAGCGTCGACATAATTTATTGCATACGGTTTTTGCATGGTATATAATAATAACCGAAAAATACTTGCAAAAGGATGACAAAAATGAAAGACGCAAAAAAAGTATTTCAATATTTTGAGGAGATTTCCCAAATACCCCGCGAAAGCGGAGATGAAAAGGCGATAAGCGAATATCTGGTCGGCTTTGCAAAGGAACGGGGACTTGAAGTTTACAGTGATGAGCATTGGAACGTTATAATCAAAAAGAGAGCGACTGTAACGAACTGCGCCTGCGCGCCGGTGATAATTCAGGGACATACAGACATGGTTTACGTCCGCGATGAGAGCTGCAAAAGAGCTTACGAGGACGGACTTGGTCTTATTAATAAGGATGGCTGGCTCAAGGCGGACGGAACTACCCTCGGTGCGGACGATGGAATCGCCGTTGCCTACGCCCTAGCTCTGCTTGACAGCAACGAGATACCGTATCCCGACCTTGAAGCTGTTTTCACTACTTCCGAGGAAATAGGTTGCCTTGGAGCTGACGCCATGGATTTCTCACAGCTTAAGGGCGAATACATGATCAATCTCGATACCGAGGAGGAGGGAGTTTTCTTCACAAGCTGTGCCGGAGCCTTCAGAAACAACCTTAAGATACCCGTTGAGCGCGAAACCGTTTTTGGACTATATCCGCTGACGGTCAAAATTCGCGGACTCAGGGGAGGGCATTCAGGCGGCGATATCCATATGGGTAAAGCAAACGCGATAAATCATATGTCAAGGATTTTGTCCGCATTGGGCGGCGAGGTACGCCTCTTTTCAATGGAAGCGGCAGGAAAGACAAACGCAATCGCAAACAATGCAATGGCGGAACTTCTTGTTGAAAAATCAAAACTTGAAGACGTATCTGCTCTTATAAAAGCCATGGAGGACGATTTTAGACAGGAGCTCGGGAACAGGGATGATGTGAGCATTGACCTTGCTTGCGGCGAAAAGCGTGACGCGCAGTGCTACAGCCTTGAAGCACAGAAAAAGGTCGTTTCGGCACTGACACTTCTGCCGTGGAGCGTTCTGGGCGTGAGCTTCGATATTCCTAATCTTGTTGAAAGCTCAGCAAACTCAGGATTTATCGAGCAACTCGAAAACGAACTGGTAATCCATTCTTTGGCGAGAAGCTCCGTCGGCAGCCGCAAAGAGGAAATCAAAACGAAATACGCAGCGATTGCCACGCTTGTAGGAGGAGAGAGCAGTTGCTCCGCTGAATATCCTCAGTGGGAGTATCGGGCAGACTCGCCATTGCGTGAGCTTGCAATGAAAACCTATAATGAGCTTTTCAATAAGGACCCGAGGGCTCTTGCAATACACGCCGGACTTGAATGCGGATTTTTCGATAAAATGCTGAAAAAGGTAGACATAATATCTTATGGCCCACAGCTTGAGGATATACACACACCGAGAGAAAGAGCTGATATCCAGTCTGTAGAGAGAATGTGGATTTTGACACAGAACATACTGGAAAAGCTTGCAAAGCAAGAGATATAGAAGATAATATATGTAAAAGAGAGTATGGAAAGCGATTGCTATTCCATACTCTCTTTTCGTTAATCAATAGGGAAGTGGCTACATGTGGTTAACATAATATTAGAGGCTCGCCAATTAAGTATCGCCTTTGTGCGGTTTTTATAATATTACGACTTGATCAGCTCAAGAGTTTTGTGGGGTTCGCCCTCGGCGATAATTTCACCATCTTCAACGTATACAAGCCTGTCGCAATTTAGCATTGCGCTCTCTCGGTGCGAAATTGAAACTACGGTTCGCCCCTGTGATACGTTCTGCAAGGCGCTCATAATGCGCTCCTCGGTGACAGAGTCGAGATTTGCCGTTATCTCATCAAGAAGCAGAATTTTTGGGTCGGCGGCAACCGCTCTGGCAATTGAAAGAAGCTGGCATTGTCCCCACGAAAACGTGCTGTTTCCGGTTAATATTGTGTTATAGCCCAGTTCAAGCTCCTCAATACACTCGGAAAGACCGACAGACTTGCAAACGTCACGAATCCGCTCAGGCGTTATTGAAGGATCGCCGAGGCTAATCTGCTGCGCAACCGAACCTGGTACAAAATGGAAGTTCTGTTCGACATAACCGAAAATTCTCCGTTTGATGCCGTCTGGAATTTTATGCGCGTCGTAGCCGCCGATGAGCACGCGTCCATTTGTCGGGCGCAGAAGACCCATTACAAGCCCGAAGAGTGTCGACTTTCCAACGCCTGTTCTTCCTGCAATAGTAACGCATTCACCGAAGGGAATGCAAAGGCTCATACCCTTTAGAACAGGCACGGCTTCGTCGTAAGAGAAGCTGAGCTTTTCAAAAGATACCGTGCTTAATTTGCATCCCTCAATAACCGCTTCAGCGCTTATACTCTCATCCTTTTCGTCTTCTTCAAGTGCAAGAAATCCGTCGATTCTCTTTATTCCCGAAAGTCCTTTTTGAATGTTCTGAATCTCCATTCCGAGTGCCTCGACAGGAGCGAGCAGCGCGGAGATAAGGTCTATTGTGGCAGCGACCATACCGACTGAAACGCCCATTACGCCGATTTGCTCGGCGGAGAGAATGACCACAATCGAGATTACAAGAGCGCGGATAAGCTGGATTATAGGAGCATAGCAGGAGTCGTAGATTATAACTTGGCCCTTAGTTTTGTAGTTTTCTGAAAGCTCGCGGCAATACTTTTCTTCCATAAAACGCTCTTTTGAAAAGAGCTTAATCATCATCACGTTTCTCACGCTCTCGGCAATGTGACCGTTGACTTTTCCTAACTGACTGAGGTTATCTGTTTCCGCCGCAAGCATCCGTTTCCTGAAAAAGCGCGTGATAAGGAAAACTACCGGGATTAGGCAAAGAGAAACGATGGCAAGACGGAACGAAAAAATCCAAATAGATATGATTATTCCAATCAGCTTCAAACTGTCCACCGCCATGCTGACAAGCCCATCCGAAAAAAGAACATCAACATTTTCAACGTCCGTCGTTATTCGTGACGATATAGAGCCGGCGGAATTCTCTGTAAAAAACGGGTAGGGCAGAGTGCCGAGCTTTTTCATCATTTCGAAGCGAATGAGGTGTATAGTGCGCTGACCTAAAAAGGTTAGGAGCCAGCCTTTCAAAAAGTCAAAAGCGCCAATCAAGATAATCACGCACAGATATATCGCCGCAGGCGTAATAAGCCCTGCGGTTTGCTTATTTGAAAGATATTTGTCAATTATGACTTTCATTATCTGAGGAGGCGCCAGACTTGCCAAAACACCTAAAACCGCCGTGAGGGAGAGAGCGAGGGTAAGTCCTCGGTTGTTTTGGATAACTGATCTTACAGAGCTTAAAACGCTTTTAGACTTCATCCTGAACGCCCACTTTCTGAGAATCCCAATGCTTTTTATAAGCTTCGTTATTCAAAAGTAAAGACTCATGGGAGGAGCAGGTGACACCTCCGTTTTCAAAAAACAATATCTTTTCTGTTTGCGGGAAAATAGCGAGTCTGTGGGAAATAAGGACGATAATTCGGTCGGAAAAACTACTCCTTATGTTTTCAATAATGCGGCGTTCCGTTTCCATATCCACGGCTGAAAAGGGATCGTCCAAAATGACAAGACGGCTTTGCCGATAAAGAGCGCGGGCGAGCGCAATTCGTGAACGCTGACCGCCGGAAAGTCTGACACCGCCCGACCCGACCAGCGTATTTATGCCGTTAGGCATGGACTGCAAGTCCTCCCCGAAGCTGACAAGCCTCAGGATTTCAGAAATATCGCCGCCATCTCCGAGCGTTACGTTCTCATATATTGTATCTGTGAGAAGCTGCGGGTCGTGACCCATGTATGAAATCACTTGGCTACGCATAAACGGAGATAGCATGGAAAGCTCATTTTCGCAAAGCTTAATTTCGCCGCAGTAGGGAAATAGCCCTGTGAGCGCAAGCCCAAGCGCGGTTTTTCCGCAGGCAACCTCGCCCGTCACGCCGATAATGTCGCCGGCTTTCGCATCAAAACTGAGATTTTCAAATACAACATTTTGAGTACCATTATATGAAAAGCCGATATTGCGGCAGACTAGGCTCGTTTTTGCGTCATATGGGCTGTATGTTTCGTCGGGAAGGCTGTGCTCATGAAAACTTGAGCGAATTCGCGTCCACGAAACCGCCGCTTTCTGATAGGTGTTGAAAAGCTTTGCGGCCTTACTCGCTTTTGTGGCAAGGGCGAGGAAAATTGCAATGTACGCCGTAAAATCGCCTATGGTCCAGACATCTGAAACCACATTTTTTCCACCGATAACCAAAACCCCAACAATTCCCAAAAGCGAAATTGCGTTATATATCGGCTGCATGGAGTTTTCAAGCACGTCAGCCTTTATCGCGCGGACTTCAAGCTCTTTCAGTTCTGCCTCATACTCTTCGCTTTTTCGCTCTCCGGCACTGTTTACGCGGTAGAGAAGGGAGTTTTCAACATTTGACAGCGTAAGCTCCGAAACTCTGCCGCTTTGTGCCCGTGAAAGCTTGGTATAGCCTTCAATAACGGTTTTAAGTTTCTGGGCAATCAGCATTGCAACGGGAATAAAAATACACGAGACAAGCGTGGTTTTAACATCATACACAAGCATTGTTATGATATAGGAAAGCATCAAAACGCCGGTATCGAAAATTTCGGTTATAACCTTGCGCATACCCTCCACGCAAATGTCAACATCGCCGACGGCCTTATTCATAAGGTCGCCTGCAGAAATGCCGGACAGTACGGAAATGTCCTGCGCAAAAACACTGTTATAGAGCATGCGGCGCATTGTTGCGCCGGTGCGGTTTGCAAATAGCCGCACAAAATAGCGCTTCAAGCCGCGCATAAGCTGAATTGCGCACACGACTCCGACAAATATCAAAGCCTGCCTCAAAACCGCCGGAAGCGCAAGCCTTCCGACCACAGTGTCGATTAGCTTGCCCTGCAAAACCGCCGAGAAAGACATGCAACCGTCAAACAAAAGACCCGTAAGTGTTACGACAGAGAGAACTTTCCATTCACGCTTGAGGTAGCTTTTCAGTCTCTGCGGCTCTCGGATAGGGGACAAATCAAGTTTGAACAAGCGCTAATCCTCCTTAGCTGTGATATTGGAAAATCCGAGTTTTCGCGACGCCTTGCCCTTATGGTAAAGCTCTTCCAGTACTTCGAGAAAAACCCCAAACTTTTCCTCGTCGACATCCGTCGTCAGCCAATCGTAAAACTGTGATTCCACCTCGGTTTTTGACTGCTTTACAATTTCGGCAAGCTCAGTGGAATAAATCATCTTGCTTCTTCCGTCCGTTTCGCTCGGGACTATCCTGATAAAGCCTTTTTTCTCAAGGTTTTTGGCACGTCTGGCGATTGCGGCTTTGTCCTGCTTGAGCACCTCGGCAATCTGCGCTTGGGAGGATCCCTGATGATGGCGGACAAAATGGATAAATTCGTGTTCAGAGGGACCAAGCCCGATATTTCCGAGCTGTCCCGTGGTATATTGATGAGCAAAACGCTCGATTTTTGATATTTTCCGTTCAGTTCTGTCCATGTCGTTCCTCCAAAGTGGTTGTAGTATCAACTAATATGACAATACTGCAATCATATTTAGTTGTCAATGCCCATATGAAGAATGTACAGAGGAAAACAGTTGAACTAAATGGGGGAATTGGTTGATTTACATAAAAAATGCAATTGTATTAAAAACATAGGCGAAAAAGGCTATCCATCTTGAAAAATATATGTTACAATAACAAATTGTCAGACTATATCTTGAGCAATATTATTGCTTTTGTACGTCTTTCATCAGAAATTAAAGGAACTGATGCTCCTTTTTTCTTATAAATACCGAAAGGAATGGTTTTAGGAATGGGCTATGTTGTTATGGATATGGAATGGAATCAGGCCATGTCCTCACAATCTGCCGTCTTCAATAAGCTTCCGATTCACCTTAGAGGAGAGATAATCCAAATCGGAGCAATCAAGCTTACGTATGACTTTATGCCAGGAGACGAATTTCAAATAGACGTCAAACCCGTATATTTTAAGCGAATGCACTACAAAGTGGAAAAGCTCACAGGCTTTGACAAGGAACGCCTCCAAGGCGGCGTCAGCTTTTTAGAAGCATTTACTAGGTTCCGCGAATGGTGCGGCGAGGGCAGCACTTTCCTCACATGGGGAAGCGATGACAAGTCCATAATGGAGCAGAACATCATTATCCATGACCTTGACTGGGACTGGATTGACAGATGGGTAAACTTGCAAGTAATCTACAATATCCAGACGCAGGCGGGACGAAACCAAACAGCGCTTACAACTGCAATGGAACACTTTGAGATTGAACAAACACGCGTTGCGCACGATGCGCTGGGTGACGCCTTCAATACTGCTCTCGTATGCTCGAAACTCAACCTTGAGGAAGGGCTTGAACATTACGACTCTTCGTCAAAGGTACTGGCGACGCGTATGTGCTCTACTGAGGACAGCGGCAAAACAAACGACGCTGTTGAACATAGGGCGTTTACGGGTTATATCGAGCGAAACGATGCTTTTTCCGATAAACAAATCTCCGCGCCGCTTTGTCCTGTTTGCAGCGAGCACCTTAAGTGCGGACGCTGGGTAAATCAGGGCGACAAAAGATATATGACGATTTGCGAATGCAGAGCGCACGGCAAATTTTTGGTACGTCTTAAGTTCCGCAGCGCGGAAGACGACACTTGGACTGTCAACCGCATCATGTACAAGGCAGATTCCGAGATGGAGGAGTTTTACAGCACAAAGGCGCATCCGACCAGACATCGCCGTCCTCACAGAAAGAACAAGAGAGCCGTTCCTTCGTAAGCCTTTGAGTATTGGAATGTAGGAAAATATAGGAAAAAGAACAAATGTTATTAGGAATTATTCGGATTCTTTAACCGAGCGTTTATATTTGGAGGTCAAAATGTCACTACTGTTTGCAACTTTTTTAGGATTTGTTCAAGGATTGGCAGAGTTTTTGCCCATTTCAAGCTCGGGGCATTTGGCAGTCTTTCAGAACCTTTTCCAAATGGATAAGGTGGATACACTGTTTGACGTGCTTCTGCATCTGGCTACACTTGTATCAATCTGCATCGTATTTCGGCATGACATTGCCGACATGATAAGAGAAATCTTCGGATTCTTTAGAGATATGCGCCATCCGAAGCCGGACGAGGGAGAGCCGAAACCTGCACGCCGTTTAGTCCTTATGATAATAATTGCAACGCTTCCTCTTATAATTGTCCTGCCCGTCAAGAGCTATATCGACAGTCTATCCAACAACACTTATTTCATCGGCGTTGCTTTTCTGATTACCGGTGTAATACTCTATCTTTCCGATCGGATGATGAACGGAAAAAAGACCGAGAAAAACATGACAGTCGGCGACGCGGTAAAAATCGGCGTCGTTCAGGCGATTGCGACCCTGCCGGGAATCTCCCGCTCAGGCTCGACAATAACAGCCGGCATGGCAGTTGGCTTAAACCGCTCTTTCGCGGTTAAGTTTTCATTCCTCATGTCACTTCCAGCGGTCCTCGGCGCAACTTTAATAGAGCTTATTGATGCTACCAAAGAAGGCGTGGACAGTTCCAAAATCCCCGCGTATCTTTTAGGAATGGCGGTCGCGGGAGTTACAGGATACTTTGCAATCAAACTTGTAAAACTTCTGTCCCAGAAGGGCAAATTCGGAAAGTTCTGCTATTACTGCTTCGCAGCAGGAATTGCGACTATTGTAATCACGATTATTCTTTGATATGGAGTGACTTTTAATGGCACAAACGACAAAAAAATCTCCCTCCAAACAAACGGCGGCAAAGAAAAAACCTACGGCAGCGACTAAAAAGAAGTCTGCTGCAAAGCCCGTCGTTTCAAAACGCAAATCCATTGGAAATCCGGCAAAACGCGCTATTGGTGCGATAGTATGCCTGTTTCTCGGCCTGTTTTCGTTTCTCGGCTACTTTGACGTGGATGCATGGTTTATTACATACTTTTGCGGCTTTATCAAGGGAATCGTAGGCTGGGGCTACTGCATATTTCCTCCGGCGCTGCTTGTATGTTCGGGTACTCTGTTTCTCAGCAAGGACAAGCCAGTCGGATTCAAGGTCATTTCAGCCCTTATGGCGCCTTTGTTTTTGGGCGCATTGTTTCATCTTTTCTCGTCGGGAACGGATATTACGTTCTCAAAGTCGATTGTTTCCGTTCTGTATAAAAGCGGCGCAACGATGTCGAGCGGAGGAGTTATTTCCGGGCTTCTGGCTATGGGGCTTAAGTCTGCCGTCAGTATTTATGGAGCCACGCCTGTTTTTGCGCTTGGGCTTATCTTCTGCGGAATGAGCGCTATTGGGCTTACTATACCGAAGCTGATAGAGCATTTCCGCAATCGTCCGCGATTTGACGATGATTTTCCCGAACCGCTGCCGACAAGAACAAAGTCTACGGAACTTGCCCAGAGCGGCGCTCAAAGCAACATGAAGTCATTAGGCGGAAAAAGCATAAAGGCCATTGATATACCGCTTGATGAAGCAAGTATCCGCAATGAAAACTATGTTGAGGAGAAGATCGGATTTTTCAACACCAGACCCAGAGTGAAAACTCCTGATCAGATTCTTTCGCAGGGTATCGAAAAGCCCGCTGCGTCAGGTCTCAGAGGTCTGAGATATACAATGCCTACTGACAACGTCAAACCTCTGTCAGTTGAAGAAGCGGCGGCTCTGGTAGGGGTTGCGCAACTTTCAAGCGAAAATATCGGTTCGGGAGTTGGAGCTTCATCGGCAACAAAGAAAATTTCTCATGATGAGGTTGAAGCGGAAACCGAAGTAATTACCAAAACAATTAAAAAAACACTTGAGGAGAGCGCTGAGGAATACAAATTCCCCATGGTTTCTTTTCTTACAACTAAACCAAAAAGCAATATCGACGGCAGAGCGGAAATCGCGCTCAACCGCGAAAGGTTGGAGAGTACCATTCGGAGCTTCGGCGTTAGCGGAACTATCACAGGAATTACGCGCGGACCGACAGTAACTCGCTATGATCTTGAACTGGAGCAGGGCGTTAAGCTTGCAAAACTTACGAACTTGGCAGGTGACCTTGCGCTTTCTCTGGGCGTTACAAGCGTTAGAATCGCGCCGATTCCGGAAAAAATCTCCACTGTTGGGATCGAGGTTCCGAATAAGCTGATTAGTATGGTCTATCTTCGCGATATTGTTGACTCGGCGGTTTTCAAATCCGCACAGTCAAAACTCAGCTTTGCTATCGGCGAGGATATCAGCGGAAATGCCATCATCGGTAATATAGCGAAACTGCCGCACCTTTTGATAGCGGGTACCACTGGCTCGGGTAAGTCCGTATGTATGAACTCGCTTATACTTAGTCTTCTTTATAAATCAACTCCCGAAGAAGTCCGCCTCATCATGATTGACCCGAAAATGGTCGAACTTGGCGTATATAACGGCATTCCACACCTTTTTGTACCTGTTGTCACCGATCCCAAAAAGGCGGCCGGAGCTCTTCAGTGGGCGGTTGTCGAAATGCTCAAGCGCTACAGGCTGTTTTCCGAGACAGGAGTACGCGACCTTATGGGCTACAACGCTCATCAGAAGACTATTCGCGGACAGACAATACCCCGTGTTGTAATTGTCATCGACGAGCTTGCGGACCTTATGCTTGTTGCTTCCAAGGAAGTTGAAGAGAGCGTCTGCCGTGTTGCTCAAATGGGACGTGCCGCCGGGATGCATCTTGTTATCGCTACACAGCGTCCGTCCGCAGATGTTATTACAGGACTAATGAAGGCAAACATTCCGAGCCGAATTGCCTTTGCGGTCTCATCTGCAATGGAAAGCCGTATCATACTTGACAGTTCGGGAGCGGAAAAGCTCATTGGCGCAGGCGACATGCTCTATTCACCTTTAGGCGTGGGCAAGCCTATACGAATTCAGGGCTCTTTTGTTTCCGATGAGGAGCGCGAGAGGGTAATTAGCTTTGTCAAAGAGGGCGCGCAGGTTGTTTATAGCGAGGATATTCTCGCCCAAATCGAAAAAGCGGCCGAGGACAAAAAGGCTGCTTCAGAAAACGACAAGCAGGATACTTCCAATTCTGCCTCCGATTATGACGATTTACTTCCGCAGGCGGTTGACGTTATATTTGAAACGAAGCAGGCTTCAGTGTCCATGCTTCAGCGTAGGCTTAAGCTCGGCTATGCGAGAGCGGCAAGAATTGTTGACCAGATGGAAGCGATTGGCATCGTAGGGCCTTTTGAGGGCTCAAAGCCGCGGCAGGTTTTGATAACAAGACAGCAGTGGCAGGAAATGCAGGCTTCGCAGGGTACCTCACTTGCGAGTCAGACTTCCGACCAAGTCAGTTTCTCGGAATACGTGGATGCGCCCACAGACGACTGGAAAGACTAAAGTTGCACAAAATCACCATATATTGCTCGGGGCTTTCGGATATTCGAAAGCCCCGAGTTTAAAACAAATGCGATTATCGTATAGAGGATAATACGAAAGCGCAGTGTTAAAAAACGCAAGGGTTTCATAGATTCTGGAGGGAAAAATGAAAGACTATTTGGGTATACAACTGACAGATGAACAGCTTCAGACCATTAGCGTCTTGGGGCTTGCGCACATTGGAGACGGGGTTTATGAGCTTTTGGTTCGTACATGGCTTTGCGCCAACGGCAAAACAACCTCTCAAGGACTGCACAGGAAAACGGTGAGCTATGTTCGAGCAGCTGCGCAGGCAACAGCCGTAGCCGGAATTATGGATAAGCTTTCGGAAGCGGAGCAGGCTGTTTTTAAGCGCGGACGCAACGCAAAGGTCAATTCCGTTCCAAAGAACGCCGATATATCCGAGTACCATGCCGCAACAGGACTTGAAACTCTGTTCGGGTACTTATATCTCAAGGGCGAGAGGGACAGAATAAACGAGCTTTTCGGACTGATAGTGGAGGGATAGATTGAATTTTAGTGCGTATTGCTCGCTCTTCGAGCAACCGCAAAACATGTACAAATGACCCTTTCTTATTACAGTCATTTGTATCTTGAACACATGAAAGGAAGAGTCAATATCATGCCGCTTGACGCGATTACGATTCATGCATTGGCAAACGAGCTTAGTAGCACGATTGTCGGCTCAAAAATAGATAAGGTTCAGCAGCCCTCGCGAGATACGCTCATTCTTTCGTTGCGCGGAAATGGACATAACGATAAGATGCTTCTTTCTGCAGGCACAGGAACGTCGAGGGTGCATTTTTTGAATGAACCCTATGAAAACCCAAAGTCGCCTCCGATGTTCTGTATGCTGCTTCGCAAGCACCTTGTGGGAGCGAGAATTTCCGAGATAAGTCAGCCGAATATGGAGCGTATGCTTGTTTTCGACTTGGACGCCTATGACGAGATGGGGTTAGAAACAAAAAAGCAACTCATTATTGAGATGATGGGGCAAAACTCAAATATTATTTTGACAGGGTCGGAGGGTCATATTATCGACTGCCTGCGCCGCATTGACGGCGACATGGGCCGCATGCGACAGCTTATGCCGGGGCTTATCTACAGGCTGCCGCCGGAGCAGGGAAAGCCGAGCTTTTTCTCGGTATCCGCCCATGAGAGGGACGTGCTTTGGGGAAATGCGGATACTGCAAAGCTTGCGGACAAGTGGCTTCTGGACTCTTTTTCCGGATTATCGCCACTTAGCTGCCGCGAAATCTGCTATACCGCCACAGGCGACGCTTCAAAGCCTGTTGCTAAGTTTTCCGATGAAGAAAAACTCGCTTTTTTAGTTGGAATGAAAGCCCTCGAGGACAGAGTTAATAATTCGCATTTTACGCCGACGATGCTGATAATCGATGAAAAGCCCTCTGATTTTTCATTTATGCCCATAGTTCAATACGAAAATGCCGCCGAGGTGAGGAGCTATCCCGATTTCTCAACTCTTCTGGAGGACTTTTATACCAAACGGGACAAACAGGATTTGATAAAGCGCAAAGCGCAGACACTTTTCAAGTCGGTCAAAAGCGCGCACGAGCGCACACTGAGAAAGCTGGCGGCAAGGCGAGAAGAACTTATTAAAACGGAAGCTCGCGATACCAGCCGTAAATACGGAGATTTGGTTACTGCGAATCTTTACAGCATAAAAAAAGGTGACCGCATGGTCGAGGCAGACGATTATTTTGAGGAAAGCTGTCCAAAAATCCAGATTAAGCTTGACGAGATGAAAACGCCTGCGCAAAATGCCGCTTCATATTACAAGGAATACAACAAGGCCAAAACCGCCGAACGTTATCTCGGTGATTTGATTGAAAACGGCGAGAAAGAGGAAGCCTATCTTTTAAGCGTAATGGACGAAATTCAGCGTTGCGAAAATGAGCGCGACCTTATTGATATTCGCCGTGAGTTGACGGAAACTGGCTTTATTAGAGCGCAAAAAGCTGCAAAGACCGAGAAAGTCAAAGAAACCGCACCGTTGCGCTTTTTCTCAAGCACTGGAACCGAAATATTCGTTGGAAAGAACAACTCGCAGAACGACAAGCTGACAACTAAGACGGCACGTCGCACGGATGTCTGGCTTCACGTTCAGAGAATTCATGGAAGCCACGTGATAATAAGCTGCGACGGTGCCGAGCCGGACGAGAAAACGCTCTTTGAGGCGGCGACGCTTGCCGCTTACTATTCTCAGGGCAGAGAAAGCGGCAAGATTCCGGTCGACTATACGCAGGTGCGTTTTGTAAAAAAGCCGTCTGGCTCGATGCCCGGCGCTGTAAGCTATACCGACTATAAGACCATACTTGTAACACCAGACGAAAAACTGGTGTCGGAATTGAAAAGTGTTTGATATGTAATAAAGCTCCTTCGCTAATTGCGAAGGAGCTTTTTGCTATTTTTCTTCGATGATATTCATTGTGTTATAGAGCAGTGTTGCGCAGGCCACTCTCGAAAGCTGCGGTACATTCGAATAATCGGACATACGGCAGGCACTCAAATTGGCGCAGGCTTGGGCAGCCCATGCAGGTACAGTGTCGCCGTAATCCACAGTACTTTCGTCAGTCAGATTGAGCGCATTGTTCAGCATTAATGTGGCCTCAGGATAGCTGATATAGTTACCGCTATTGAAAACAATTTCGTTGAGACCGTTGCTGTAACCGCTTAATAAGCCGGTAAGTAGTGCCGTTGAAACATAAGGTTTCATATAAGACGGAATTTCACTGTCATCGGCAAATCCCGTAGTTATTACACCTGAAAGAACATCGGAGTCAGTAAGCTTCAGACACATTTTCAGAAACTCGCCTCTTGTAGATGTTTTCGCAAAGACCGCCGTTGTGGGATGTGAAAACCTTGGAACCACTCTCTTGTCGAAAACCGCAAGGCCTGTTACCAAACGGTCGCCGGGGAAGGCTTCTTCCCGTCACCTTGTAGAAATAGGTGATATCAACTGTAAAGCATCCGCGGTTGAAATTGAGATCCTCAACACGTACATCCGCATAGAGAAGTTTTGCTGAGTTGGGCCTAATGCTGAAAGCGGTGTCAACCACCGCTTGTGAACCGCAGGTGGGATATAACCGAAGGTCCTCGATGCAGTCTTTATCCTTACAGATATCAAATATTTTTATTGTGTGGATACAAACCGACTCACGGCAAGACGCCGGATTCGCCACGTTTGCTGCTCTTTCAGCCATTACTATTCCTCCTGCCGATAGATTTATTTGCTGTTTCTCGTTACAGTCTATGCAACTGGATAAAGGTTGTGATAACAATTGTTTGACGTATTTCGGAAAAAGAATTATAATTGACCAACAACAAACGCAATATTTGAAAATTTACGATTTGGAGGTTGTCGCATGGACAGGTTCGGATTTATCCACGAAAAACTGGACATCAAAATACTAATTCTTTTTGTACTGCGGCGCCTACCCGGTCCTGTCAGTTTTGAAACTTTGTCTGACCTTGTAATGGTCGATGAGGGGTTCGACTATTTTGAGTATTCGCAGTGCCTTGCGGAGCTTGTACGAACCGGGCACGTCGAGCAAAACGAGAATAGCTACAGAATCACGAAAATCGGTGCGGAGAACGGAGACACTGTTGAAAGCAGTATTCCTTATTCCGTTAGAGCAAAGGCTGAGCGTAAGGCAGAGCCGGTAATTACAAAAATGAAGCGCGATAATCAGATTGTTACATCTCACGAAACCCAGTCAAACGGGCTTCCGAAGGTTAAGCTTTCGTTATCGGACGGATTAGGAAACATTATTTCGATGTCCGTGCTTGCTTCCACAGAGGAACAGGCAAAGAACATCGAAAAGAATTTTCGCGCTGATGCGGAAGGCATTTACCACAAAATTATTAAACTGCTTACAAATTACGATAAATAATGACCTCAAAAATGGCGGTTCTGATATGCTGGAACTAATTAAGCCGCAAAAACTGAATATCGGCGATAAAGTTGCAACCGTCAGCTTATCATGGGGCGGAGCTGGTGACGATGAAATCCTTTGGCGCTATAATCAGGGCAAGGAGCGACTCGAAAAGCGATTCGGTCTTGAGGTCGTTGAAATGCCGCACACCCTAATGGGGAGCGATTTCTTATACAACAATCCGCAAAAAAGAGCAGAAGACCTGATGCAGACCTTCGCTGACAACTCTGTAAAAGCGGTTATCGCTTGTATCGGCGGTAATGACAGCATTAGGCTGCTCCCGTATATCGATTATGATGTTATTGCGAAGAACCCGAAAATATTTTTAGGGTATTCCGATTCAACGGTTACGCACTATATTTGCATGAAGGCTGGGATTTCGAGCTTTTACGGCCCCGCAATTCTTACAGACTTTGCGGAGAACATCGAGATGCCCCAATATACCGTTGAAGCAGTGCGAAAAGCCTTTTTCAGCAGTGAGGCGATAGGGGGAGATTCTGCCCAGTCCAACATGGACAGGTGAACGCCTTGAGTGGATTGTTGAAAACCAAAAAACTTTCAGAAAATTTAATCCAAACAGGCGATATGAACTTTTGCAAGGTAAAGCAAAGGTGGGGGGCGTCTTATTGGTGGTTGCGTTGAGGTGTTTAATTTCCTCAAGGGTACATCGCTGTTCCTACCAATCGATTGCTTTGACGATGCAATCCTATTCCTTGAAACCGCGGAGATGTTTTCGCCGTCGTGGCTTATTGAGGATGAACTGCGCGGATACGGCGCTATGGGCATACTAAACCGCATTAACGGTGTTTTTTGGGGCAAACCGATGGGCGAAGTGCATTATGGCGAATACAAAGACGTGATTAGAAAAGTGCTGAAAGAGTTTGGCTGTGCCGAATTGCCTGTGCTCTATAACGGCAGTTTCGGTCACAACGAGCCTAAAATGATTTTGCCTTACGGTGCTATGGCACAAATTGATTGTGAAAATCTGAGCTTTTCAATTATGGAAAGCGGCGTAAAACAAAAATAGCCGAGCGGATAATTATCCGCTCGGCTATTTTTGTTTTAATTCTATTGCATTGAAATTGTACTGCCGGTGGGAACAATTGCTATATAGCTTTTACCGATTCCAAGCTTAAGGGGAGTGCCGTCCGCTAGAGTGTATTTAAAGCAACTGCCCGTTCCGGAATGACTCCACTTTATCGGAACCGTAACCCCGTTGCAGATGAAGAGCCCGGTACCTGTACCGTCGAGGTCGAAAGCACGGCGGCCATAATCGTCGAGTATATCCGAATCGGCATAGAGGACAAGAAGGTTTTTAAACTGCACGGTTGCACCGGTTGTTCCGTCAATTAGGTCGGAGCCATATTCAGCGCCTGTGTAAAGACAGGAAGAGGAGCTATATGTGAAGCTTGTGTCCTTGATTCCTTCAAAGCTAACATTTACAGTTGCCGCAGCTGCGGCGGATGCGCCCATATCGGGAGTTTCTGTGAATTCAAGACCGTAATCAAATGTTCCGTCGTGCTTTGACTCATAGCCGAGCTTGCTCGTGTACTCAATCACCTTATCCGAAGTTGTGAAGAGGCTGTGCTCTGAGCCATACTTCATACGGGTCGGGTCACGGTAGAAAACTTCGCCGCTGTATGCGCCGCGTACGCCGTCAATGTTGTCGACACCCTTAGAGGAAATATCAGAATAAGCCTGATCACTTCCGCCTGCGTGAACATAAATCGCGTCATAACTCAAGGCGAGTTCTATGTAATAGGGACGAGAGGAACGCATGCTTCCGATTGCGCCGACTCCGTTAAGATCGGAGAAAATTGCTTCAAAACGGGTGATGTTGCCCTCGGCAAGGACTTCATATAGAATGTCGGCCTTGGAGATGCCATCCTGGGGTAGAGCAACCTTAATATTGTTAAGCATGACCGCATAGGGTCTGTTTGCGCTAATATCGGTTTCAATAGTTTCGCCTGTGAGCGGATTTGTAATAACTTCAGGGGTTGGTGTGGCTGTTGTATCGGGAACCTCAACAACTGGAGGCTCAGCCGAAGCTGTGGGCGAGGAGCCTTTTCCGCAGGCGGTAAGTAGCATGAGCAGGGCTAAAATAACGGGTAATAATTTCTTCATAATAAACCTCCGTGACCACAAAGCAGATGTGTCGAAAGCTATCTGTTTCGGTCAAAACTTTAAGCTGTATGATACACTTGTTTTAAGCTATTGTCAAACCTTAGAACGGGTGATAGAATAAATTGGTATTAAATAAATTATCTATCTGCAAGGAAGTATTGCATATGTTTGACGAAATGAAAAATGCTGCGCGTGACGCAATGGTTGAGCTTATAAGCGAAGCCAAGCCTTTGAGTGGTCAGATTGTAGTTGTCGGCTGTTCATCAAGTGAAATAGTTGGCGAAAAAATCGGAAAAGGTTCGACTCCGGAAGCGGCGCAAGCTGTTTTGAACGGAATTTTACCCGTTATTTCAGAAAACGGTCTGTTTCTTGCAGCGCAGTGCTGCGAGCATCTGAACAGAGCGCTGGTTGTCGAGCGCGAAGCTGCGGAGAAATTCGGACTTGAAATAGTAGCCGCAGTGCCGAAGGTGAAGGCTGGTGGTTCTTTTGCAACAGCTGCATATGCTGCTTTTCACGATCCGGTTTTGGTCGAGCATGTGAAAGCCGTTGCAGGGCTTGACATTGGCTGTACGCTTATCGGAATGCACCTTCGAGACGTTGCAGTGCCGCTCCGTCTAAGCACAAAAAAAATCGGTGAAGCACTTGTGTTTGCAGCGAAAACACGTCCAAAATACATTGGCGGCGCAAGGGCACAGTACGAATAAAAACAAAACAGCGGAGCTTCGTTATGACGGAAGCACCGCTGTTTTGTTTCACACCGTTCGACCGATATTTGCAAGTATCACAATGAAAGTATTTGAAAAGCGGAAATTAACTGCTATTAAATAATATATATTATTGTTATAATATATATTAAAGCATCGAAATTTCTTAGTATCCATGAAATCGGGAGGCAACCTATGTACAAAATCATAAAAAAAAGAATACTCAACGCAGCGGGTACAACTCTGGAGATGGTCGTTGAAGCTCCGCTTATCGCAAAAAAATGTCTTGCGGGGCAGTTTATTATTTTCCGACTTGACGAATACGGCGAGAGGATACCTCTTACTATAGCGGATTATGACCGCGAAAATGGAACTGTCACAATAATGTTCCAGCCTGTCGGTAGGTCGACTATGATGCTTGCAGAGCTAAACGAAGGCGATAGTATTTTAGACTTTGTCGGACCTCTCGGAAAGCCGACGCATATGGAGGGCTTGAAACGCGTTGCAGTTGTCGGCGGAGGCGTCGGCTGCGCAATAGCCTATCCAGTTGCAAAGGCTATGCACGCAAAGGGCATTGAGGTCGATATGATAGCGGGCTTTAGAAACAAGGATATTGTAATGCTTGAAGACGAGATGAGGGCAAACAGCACCAATCTCTTTATTACAACCGATGACGGCAGTTACAGCGAAAAGGGCTTTGTGACCGACAAACTAAAGCAACTCATCGAAGCAGGAAGAAACTACGATGAGATTGTAGCTATCGGACCGGGAGTGATGATGAAATACGTAAGCCTTGCCACAAAACCATACGGCATTAAAACCGTTGTTTCGCTTAACCCGATTATGATAGACGGAACCGGAATGTGCGGCGGCTGCCGTGTGTCGGTCGGCGGTGAAACAAAGTTTGCCTGCGTTGACGGACCTGAATTTGACGGGCACGCGGTCGATTGGGACGAGCTTTTACGCCGCGGCGCGTTCTATAAAGACGAAGAAACCGAGCAGAAAGAGCATGTCTGCCGCTTAACAGGAGGTGTACGCCATGCCTAATATGTCACTTATAAAGAACCCAATGCCTGAGCAGGAACCGCTTGTTCGCAACAAGAACTTTCTCGAGGTTGCTAAGGGCTATACCGCCGATATGGCAATTGACGAAGCACAGCGCTGCTTGAGCTGTAAGAACAAGCCCTGCGTTTCGGGCTGTCCCGTAAATGTCCAAATTCCCGAATTCATTGAGAAAGTCGCTGAGGGCAAGTTTGCCGAGGCTTACGAAATCATCACGTCCACCAATTCGCTGCCGGCGGTTTGCGGCAGAGTATGCCCGCAGGAAAGCCAGTGCGAAGGCAAATGTGTGCGCGGAATAAAGGGCGAACCCGTCGCTATAGGTCGTCTTGAGCGCTTTGCGGCGGATTTCAGCCGCGAAAATGTGACAGAGAAAAAAGCCGAAGCTAAAATAAAACCTGAAACAAACGGACACAAAGTTGCCGTTATCGGCTCAGGTCCTGCAGGGCTTACCTGTGCAGGCGACCTTGCGCGTTTGGGGTATAAGGTCACGATATTTGAGGCTTTCCACAAAGCGGGTGGAGTGCTGGTTTACGGTATTCCCGAATTTCGTCTTCCAAAGCATATTGTAAGCGCAGAAATCGAAAACCTTACCGCAATAGGCGTAGAGCTAATTACTAATGCCGTTGTCGGCAGGGCGATGAGTGTTGACGAGCTTTTTGAAGAGGGCTTCGAGGCTGTGTTTATCGGTTCGGGTGCGGGGCTTCCTCAATTTATGAATATACCGGGTGAAAACCTGCTCGGCGTTTATTCCGCAAACGAATATCTGACAAGAATCAACCTTATGAAAGCCTATCTACCGGAATATGACACTCCGATAAAAAAGGCAAGGCATGTCGCCGTTGTCGGAGGCGGAAACGTCGCGATGGACGCCGCGCGCTGCGCAAAGCGAATGGGTGCAGATGAGGTTTACATAATATACCGCCGCAGTATGGAGGAGCTTCCAGCAAGAAAAGAGGAAGTACACCATGCGATGGAGGAAGAGATCATTTTCAAACTTCTGAATAATCCAATTTCCGTCCTCGGCGATGAAAACGGCTATGTAAACGGCATTGAGTGCCTGCGCATGGAGTTGGGAGAGCCCGACGAGAGCGGACGCCGCCGCCCGGTCGAGGTCAAAGACTCAAACTTTGTGCTGGACGTTGACACGGTTATTATTGCAATCGGGACAAGCCCGAATCCGCTTATCAAGTCCACTACCGAAGGCTTGGAAACAAATAAAAAAGGCTGCATTGTTGCCGACGAATCCGCCGCAACGAGCCGTAAGGGCGTTTTCGCAGGGGGCGACGCCGTTACAGGCGCGGCAACAGTAATCCTCGCAATGGGAGCAGGAAAGATGGCTGCTGAAAGCATCGACAAGTACATTATGTGTAAATAAAAAAGCAAGGAATTGCGGTATTGCAATTCCTTGCTTTTTATACTTAATTCTGTCTATGTGCGTCTGTTTTTCTTGTAAATTATCCAAAGACCGCGCATCAAAATTTCTTTGTCCGTTATCATACCCCGCCTTTTACAGTAGGGGGAAATGGTGTCGGCCCAATCGCCGGTAACGATGACGGAAACAGGCTCGCCAAGCTCCGCCTCAACCCGCTCGAGCAAGCCGTCTATCATGGCGGCGGAGCCGTGGACGATTCCGCTTTGCATACATGTATTTGTGCTCTTGCAAATTACCTGCGGAGTTGGGGTAATACTCACGTTGGAAAGCATGGAAGCGCCCCGTGCAAGAGCTTCCTGCGAGACCATTGGTCCTGCGCCTATTATTCCGCCGACATAGTTCCCCGATTTATCGATTATTCCCATGGCGATTGCGGTTCCCATTACAACGATTACGCAGGGCATAGGATACTTTGCGATAGCCGCAACTGCCGAAGCGACAAAGTCGCCGCCCAATTCTGTCGGGTCGTCAAGACGTATGTTCAGCCCTGTTTTAACGCCCGGTCCGATGATAAGCGGACTGCGTCCGGTTACAATCATGACGGCGTCTTTAATAACAGCCGTGAGGGGAGGGACAACGGAAGAAATAATTGCACCTTCAACATTTTTTATATCAAATTCGCGCTGGCGAAATGCCCATTCAAGCAATACGGCATATTCATCGGCGGTGCGTGACTTATCCGATGACAGGCGCGACATAAACAGAGCCTTTTCGTCTTCCATTACGGCAAAAACCACGCTTGTATTATTTATATCAACTGTCAGTATCATATAATTAGCCTCGTTTACAGTTTTTTCTATCTGTATCGACATTACTTTATCAAAAAATACAGCTTATGTCAAACATCTAAAAATGAGGGGAATCACTTGCAAATACTATATGTCGTTACTAAAAAAAGGCTTGCAAATACATATAATATATGATAGTATAACAAAGTAAGTGAAGTTAGTGAAAGTGACGAGTGGGTTTCTCCCACTCTTTTTGTTGATTAAAAAGTAAATGTCAGAATATGGAAATGGTGTTTTATGAATAAAATTGTCGGCATTGTTACAGAGCTGGCGCGCCCGATTGTTGAGCAGATTGGCTGTGAGCTTTGGGACGTTGAGTATGTTTCCGAGGGCGGTCAGTGGTATCTTCGCATATACATTGACAAAGAGGGCGGCATATCGATTGACGACTGCGAAACGGTAAGTCGCGCGGTTGACCCCATCCTTGATGAGAAGGATTTTATCGCAACAAGCTATATTTTCGAGGTGTCGTCCGCGGGCCTCGAAAGAACATTAAAATTACCTGCGCATTTTCAGCGGTTTTTGGGTGAAAATGTTGAGGTGAAACTATATAAACCATTAGAAGGCGCAAAACTTTATTCAGGCATCCTGTCCGCGTATGAAAACGGCGCTGTAACGCTAGATTTTGGCGGAAAGCAAATAATTTTTACTAAAGAACAAATTGCAAGCGTACGTCTCAGATTGGCTTGAATTCGGGAGGAAATGACATATGAACGCTGATTTTTTTGCGGCAATAGAGGATATCGAACGTGAAAAGGGCATACCCAAGTCCTATATGATGGACAAAATCACACAGGCACTGCTGGCTGCCTACAAAAAAGACAATCCGGCCTGCGCCGATAATGTCGTCATAAACATGGACGACGAAAAAAAACGCATTGATATGTATCTGCGTATGGAAGTAGTCGACGAAGTTGAAAACCCTGCCACGCAGATGCTTCTCGAAGCCGCCTACGGCCATTCAAAACGTGCAAAGGTTGGAGGCTTTATCGAGGTTCCCATCGAAACTAAGAAATTCGGACGTATTGCGGCTCAGGCTGCAAAGCAGGTAATAATTCAGGGAATTAGAGAAGCTGAGCGCGGCATTATATTTGATGAGTTCACTTCAAAGGAACAGGAAATACTTACCGGTACGGTTTCCAGAATCGAACCGCGCACAGGAAGCATCTCCATCAAGATAAGCTCAAATTCCGAATACACCGAAGCCATGCTTTCACCCAATGAGCAGATAAAGAATGAAAAACTTGCTGAGGGTCAGATGGTCAAGGTCTATGTCGTTGAAGTCAGAAAATCCACAAGAGGTCCGCAGGTTCTCATCTCACGCACCCATCCGGGACTTGTAAAGCGCTTGTTTGAGATTGAGGTTCCCGAAATCTATGAAGGCATTGTCGAAATCAAGAGCATTGCCAGAGAAGCGGGGAGCCGCACAAAAATTGCTGTCTGGTCAAACGATTCCGATGTTGATCCTATCGGCGCATGCGTAGGACCTAGGGGCGGACGTGTAGCCGGTATCGTTGACGAGCTGGGCGGAGAAAAAATCGACATCATCAAATATAGCGAGCAGCCGGAAGAATTTATCGGAGCGGCTCTTTCTCCGGCAAACACAATTTCGGTTACGATGCTGGACGAAGGCAAAAGCTGCCGTGTTATCGTTCCTGATAGCCAGCTTTCACTTGCAATCGGCAAGGAAGGACAGAACGTCCGCCTTGCGGCAAAGCTCACTGGCTATAAGATTGACATCAAGCCTGAATCGGAATCAGGTTATTAAGAAGTAATTTCGGGTTTACCGACTGAAAGGGGTGGCCGTTGTGCCGAAAAAGATTCCAATGCGACAGTGTACCGGCTGCCGCGAAATGAAACCCAAGCGCGAACTTATCCGCGTCGTAAGATCGCCGGAAAACGAGATTGCTCTTGATTTTAAGGGCAAAGCTCAAGGCAGAGGCGCTTATGTATGCAGAAGCCAGGAATGTCTGAAAAAGGCAATAAAGAGCAAGGCACTGGAAAAATCGCTTGAAGTTTCCATTCCCGACGAAATTTACTTACAGCTCAAAGAGCAGATGGAGGTCGGGGATGCATAAAGCGCTCAATTATATAGGTCTTGCGAGAAAAGCAGGAGCAATTGAGGTCGGCGAAACCAACACGGGAGCGGCTATCCGCGCAGGCAAGGGAAGAGTTCTCGTTCTTGCGTCCGATGCTTCAGATAACGCAAAACGCAGGGCGGAGAATTACGTTCACGCAACACAGACGCCAATCGTTTTGCTGCCATTTACAAAGGCAGAGATTTCGCAGGTTACGGGTACCCCGGGCTGCTCCATGGCGGCGTTTACGGATGTCGGACTTGCAGCGGTATTTCTCGCGGCGCTTGCTGAAAGCGAGCCATCTTTTCAGGAAATAGCAGATCTTTTGGCGCAGAAGCAGCAAAAGGCGCTTATGCGAAAAAAAGAGGCTTTGGCTCACGAGAAAAACATGAAAACCGGCATGGCGGCTAAACCCACCGCAACGGGTAAGAGGAGGAAAAACAAATGAGTACACTTATTAAGTACAGAGTTCACGAGGTCGCAAAGGATTTCAAAATGAACTCTAAGGATATTGCGCAGATTTTGACAGACTTTGCCACGGTTCCAAAGAACCATATGCAGGTTTTGGAGGAGAACGAACTGGATCTGATTTTTGAATATCTTACCCAACACAACCAGGTTGCGGATTTAGCTGAGGTCTTTGTCGTTCCGGAGAAACCCGCAAAGCAGGTTGAGCCGGAGACCGTCAAGGCACCCGAAGCTACTACAACAACGCAGGGTGGCACTGCCGCGCCGAGACCTGTGCAGCCGCAGGATAACAGACCTATACAGCAGCATCAGCAAAGACCTGTCGACAACAGACCTTTCACACCCAGAGCTGTCGCCGAAAAGCGTGTCATCGATACCAGCGGCGTGACCGTAAACATTGAAAAATATGATGATAGACTGTCCAATCTTGTCCCTGAAAAGGCCGAGAACATGCAGGGCAAGGAAAAGTTTCTTAATAAGAATAAGAACCGCCAGGCGACCGTCAGCCCTAAACGCAAGCAGGAGGAAAAAGACAAGTTACAGAAGCTACAGTTTGAGATTGCCAAAAAAGCTCCTGTTAAAGTTGCGATTCCCAATGAAATTAATGTCGGTGAGCTAGCAAGCCGAATGAAAAAGACAGGCGCAGAGGTTGTTCGCCAGCTGATAAAGCTTGGAACAATGGCATCCATGTCTGACACTATAGACTACGAAACCGCTGCTCTTGTCGCAATGGAAATGGGCTGTAAGGTTGAAAAAGAAGTCGTTGTTACAGTTGAAGCCCGACTTATCGATGACAGTCAAGACAAAGCAGAGGACCTTGTTCCCCGCGCTCCCGTTGTTGTCGTTATGGGTCACGTTGACCACGGCAAGACCTCGCTTTTGGACTGCGTCCGCGAAGCAAATGTTGCAAGCGGCGAGGCGGGCGGTATTACGCAGCATATCGGCGCGTACCGAATTCAAATTAACGGGAAGCCCATAACCTTCCTTGACACACCGGGACATGAGGCGTTTACCTCCATGCGTGCCCGCGGAGCTATGGTAACCGATATTGCAATCTTAGTTGTTGCTGCGGACGACGGCATTATGCCGCAGACCGTTGAATCAATAAACCATGCGAAGGCCGCCGGAATTCCCATAATCGTTGCCATCAACAAGATGGATAAACCTACGGCAAATCCTGACCGCATTAAGCAGGAACTCACCCAGTATGAACTGGTCAGCGAGGAATGGGGCGGAGATACAATCATTTGCCCGATTTCGGCAAAAACCGGAATGGGTATCGAAAGTCTGCTTGAAATGGTCGCTTTGACAGCAGAAATGAAAGAGCTTAAGGCAAATCCGAGCCGTGCTGCAAAGGGCACCGTAATCGAGGCAAGACTTGACAAGGGCCGCGGCCCGATTATGACTGTTCTTGTCCAGAACGGAACCTTGAAAATGGGCGACATCATCATCGCCGGAACAGCTGTCGGTCATGTCCGCGTAATGACAAACGACAAGGGCGAGCGCGTGACGGAAGCCGGTCCATCTGTCCCTGTCGAAATTTCCGGACTTTCCGAGGTTCCCTTAGCGGGAGATACTTTTAACTCCGTAGCCGATGAACGTATGGCTCGTGAACTTGTTGCACAGAGAAAGCAGCAGAATAAGGATTCACAGATCAGTGCGCCGAAGAAGGTTTCGCTTGAAGATTTGTTTGCACAGATTCAGCAAGGCGAAATCAAGGACTTCAACATTATCGTCAAAGCGGACGTTCAAGGAAGCGCCGAGGCTGTCAAGGCTTCGCTCGAAAAGCTTGGCAACGAAGAGGTGCGTGTTCGCGTAATTCACTCTGCCGTCGGTGCGATAAACGAGTCGGACGTTATGCTTGCAGACACCAGCGGAGCTGTTATCGTCGCATTCAACGTGCGCCCGGATAATGCGGCGCGTGATTATGCCGCAAGAGCAAATGTGGAAATTAGGGCGTACCGCGTAATCTACGACTGCATCAACGAAATTGAAGCCGCTATGAAGGGCATGCTTAAACCGAAGTTCAAGGAAGTCATAACCGGACACGCCGAGGTGCGTCAGGTTATCAAAATCTCAAAAATCGGTATTGTCTGCGGAAGTTACGTTACAGACGGTAAGATAGTGCGGAACAGCAGCGTACGCGTAATTCGTGACGGTGTTGTCGTCCACGAAGGAACTCTTTCCGGACTGCGCCGTTTCAAGGACGATGTCAAGGAAGTCGCAACAAACTATGAGTGCGGCATCAGCATCGAAAAGTACAATGACGTCAGAGAAGGCGACATTGTCGAAGCCTTCATTATGGAACGTGTTTTCGACTAAGAATTATCATGGCCGCCTCTTAATTGCGGCGGCCTTAAGCAATACTGCCGAATTTTGGCAGCCGTTAGAATGAGGTGAACTATGGCAGGTTACAGGTTGGACAGAACAAACGACGACATTCAGATCGTATTAAGCGAGCTTTTGCGCGCGATAAAGGACCCGCGGGTTAACCAGGGTATGATCAGCGTCACCAGAACGGAAACAACCGGTGATTTGCGCTACTGCACGGTTTTTCTCAGCGTATTCGGACTTAGAGACGAAAAGGAACTAAAAAAAGGACTTAAATCAGCCTCTGGCTGGCTTAGGCGCGAACTGGCTCACAGACTAAACATCAGGTATACGCCCGAATTGATATTTGAGCTTGATACTTCGATTGAACATGGCGCACATATCAACTCAATAATCAATCAACCCGGATTTTTAGGCAGCAGCGAAACATCGGAGGAGCAAAAGAATGACGATTAGTGATGCGGTCAAAATATTGCGTGAAAATGACAATTTCCTTATTGTCACGCATATTAGACCGGACGGCGATACAATCGGAAGTTCTTCCGCGCTTTGCTATGCGCTTCGAAAAATCGGGAAAACGGCTTATCTTTACAACAACCCACAGTTTGCGGAAAGCTTTCCGTGGATAGTCGAGCCGTATATTGCCCCCGAGGGGGTTGCGCCCAATTACACCGTTTCAATTGATATGGCGGATGAACAGCTCTTTCCCCAGGGCTTTAAGGGAAGCGTTGATTTATGCATCGACCACCACCCATCAAACACCCTATACGCGAAAAACACATTAGTGTGGCCAGACAGAGCCTCCTGCGGTGAAGTAATTATGGAAATTGTCAAAGAACTTTGCGGACTTGACCCGGCTGTGGCGGATTTGCTTTATGTCGCGGTTTCAACCGATACAGGCTGCTTTGAATACGGCAACACAACAGGGGATACCCTGCGCGCCGCCTCCGAGCTTTGCTATGCGGGAGCCAGAAACACATTTCTGAATAAGCTGCTGTTCCGCACCAGCTCAAAGGCAAGGCTTTCTCTTGAAGCGCAGATCTTTTCATCTCTGAGTTACTATCACGACGGTAAAACCGTTATTGCTGTTGTAACAAAAGAAATGCTGGATAAAGCAGGAGCAAAGGAACAGGACTGTCAGGACATCGCAGCTTTGCCCGGCAGGGCAGAGGGCGCGTTTACAAGCGTTATGATTAAGGAAATTGACGAAAACCATTGCAAAGTATCGCTCCGTACAAACGGCGTTGTCGATGCGAACAAGGTTTGCGCTATTTTTGGCGGCGGCGGACACAAAATGGCTTCCGGCTGCACAATAGACAAGGGCTGTATTGATGCCGCTGAGCTTCTGGCGGACATCATCGCTAAGGAATACAAATGAATGGAATTATCCTTGTAGATAAGCCCATGGATTTCACAAGCCACGACGTTGTCGCAAAGCTTCGCGGAATTCTGCATGAGCGCCGTATAGGACATTCGGGAACGCTTGACCCGATGGCGACCGGACTTCTCGTAGTATTTGTCGGCAGAGCGACAAGGGCCGTTGAGTTTGCTGAAAGCCATGAAAAAGAATATATTGCCGGACTTCGTCTTGGTATCGTAACCGACACGCAGGACATAACCGGAAAGGTTCTGAAAACCTCCGAAAAAGCTGTTTCGCGCAAGGAGCTTTCAGAGGTTCTGCCTGAATTTACGGGAGATATTTTACAGATCCCGCCGATGTACTCCGCCATCAAGGTTGACGGACGAAAGCTCTATGACTTAGCGAGAAGCGGGATTGAAATCGAGCGAAAGAGCCGCCCTGTTACGATTAAGGAGCTTGAAATCATCGGTGAGGAAGCCGGAGACTATATCTTTCGCGTTGTCTGCTCAAAGGGGACATATATCCGCACGCTTTGCAACGATATTGGGGAGCGCCTCGGAACAGGCGCCGCGCTTTCATCGCTTCGCAGAACTGCTGCGGGGGATTTTTCCATTGATGATGCACATACAATTGATGAGATACGCGAGCTTGCCGAAAAAGGCGAGCTTGATAAGATTTTACAGCCTGTTGACACACTCTTCAGTGAGTATCCGCCCTTTACGGTTTCCGAGTGGCAGCTAAAAAAATGTCTTTGCGGAAATAGTTTTGAGGTGTCGGCGTTGAATGGAAAGTACCGTGTTTGTGACGTAAACGGTGTGTTTTTGATGCTTGCGAATGTCGAAAACGGTATTATGAGCACAGTAAAGAGCTTTTTTGAGGTGTAGTTTTACCGTCGAAAAAGCACATTAAACTAATTGTTATGCGGCGCAAAGTTCAGACTTTAGCTGCTTGGAGGCAATATGTCGGCAAATGCTGAAACTAAATCTGTAATCGCGCTCGGCTTTTTTGACGGCGTTCACAGAGGACACGCGGAACTAATCAAGATGGCAAAGCAGCGCGCTACGGAAATGGGAGCAACGCCTGCGGTCCTTTCCTTTGACGTAAACCCCGAATCCGTCATTACAGGTCACAGCGTTCCGCTGATTGGGAGCATAAAAACGCGCGTGGACTTGGTAAAACGCTTTTTTGGCATAGAGAATGTAATTATTTATCATTTTGACAAAAAAACTATGGAAATGCCGTGGCAAGCTTTCATAGATTCGCTGATAGAGAAATATTCCGCAGTACATCTCGTTATCGGGCATGATTTCCACTGCGGCTATAAGGGCGAGGGAACTCCGCAATGGGTTTCCGAATACTGCGAAAAAATCGGCATCGGCTGCGACATTATTCCAAAGTTTACGCTGGACGGAATAACAGTCAGTTCCACATACATCCGCGAGCTTATTACTACAGGCAACATTGAAAGAGCTAATTACTTTTTGGGGCATCCGTTTGTTTTTGCGGGAACGGTGAGAGATGGGCGCAAGTTCGGCAGAAAGCTCGGCACGCCCACGATTAATCTTGAAGGTGATGATGAGAATCTTGTTCTGCCTGCAAGAGGAGTCTACGCGACCAAAGCTTTGCTTGACGGCGGCGAGGAAAAACCCGCGGTGACGAATATCGGAGTTCGACCGACGTTCGGCGTGAGCGATAAACTCACGGTCGAGACCTATATTTTGGAATATGACGGCGATTTGTACGGTAAATATATCCGTGTTGAGTTTTATAAGTTCCTTCGCGGCGAGAGACGGTTTGAAAGCACAGAAGAACTAAGTACGCAGATTGCACGGGATATTGAGGCAACAAGAGAAGCGTTTGAGTAAAGCGATCCTAATAAATTATGATTTAGAAGGAATCTATCATATGTAATTTTCCTCTTCAAGTTCCGCTATTCTGCTGCGCAATTGGTTCACATCATCCTGTTGCTGGGACATCTGCGGCTTCTCTCCTTCTGGCGTGTATTTCTTGCGCAAGCAGTAGATCATATTGCTTGTGACTCCCAGACTGTTGGCCACCTCTGTGACTCCACGCTCGCTGCTGTAACTCATGCGGACTGCTCGCTTCTTGAAGTCCTCATCATATTTTCTCCGATTATTTGACATTTTGATAAGCTCCTTTTTCCTTCATCTCTATCTTATCATACTGTCCGAAATTCTAACACTGACCCATTACTTGAACTATAGAAGAGAGCTTTCGGCGTACACGCCGAAAGCTCTCTTCCTTTATTTGTAAATATGTTAAATCATGGTATAATCTATTTTGCAACAACCTTTTTCAGTCTTGCGTAGTGGGGCAGAGAGTTTTCCACAGGACGCTCGGGCGCGCCCTGAATGAGGGGGAGAGCGTAGTCGATGAAATCTTGCGTTACGTTATTGCCGTCCTTGGTAATCCATTCGAGAGGAACCTTCTTTTCAAAGTTGGCAACGCTTCCGAGGGTAATAAGCTTGGTTTTGCAGACATATTTTCCGTTCACGTATTCGCGCTCAAAGGCAACCATTTTGCCGTTTTCACCGCTTACAGCAGCCTCAACCGCCGTTTTTCCTGCCAAAACCGCCTCGTTCAGGTCGGTTTCGGAGGCGAGGTGTGCGCCGCAGCGTTGGAGCAAACTGAATTCGATACCGCGAACCTTTGCACCGGTTCTGCGCTTTAGCTCGTCGGCAAGCTGAACGGCAAGACCGCCGAGCTGAGAATGACCGAAAGCGTCCTTTGCCTGCGCTGTTTCGGAGCCGTACTCGGAGATGAATTTTCCCGCCGAGTCGTGAATTCCCTCTGAAACCGCGACAAGTACATTGCCCTGATTTTTGTAAATTGCTATGACATCAGTGCAGAACTTTTCGTAATCGAAATTAACCTCGGGAAGATAAACGAGGTCGGGACCCGAGCCGCAGTAGCTTGCCAGAGCAGCGCTTCCTGCTAGCCAACCCGCGTGACGTCCCATGATTTCAACGACGGTAACCATGCCAGTGTCGTAAACTCCGGCATCCTTTGAAACCTCCATACAGGAGGTCGCAATATATTTGGCGGCGCTTCCAAAACCGGGGCAGTGGTCCGTTCCGAAAAGGTCGTTGTCAATTGTTTTAGGAACGCCCATAACGCGACATTCGTAGCCGACATTCATCATATAGCGGCTGATTTTTTCGCAGGTGTCCATAGAATCGTTGCCGCCGTTATAGAAAAAGTAGCGCACATCGTATTTTTTGAATATTTCAAGTATACGCTTATAGTCCTTATCGTCCTTGTCGGGGTCGGCGATTTTATATCTGACAGAACCGAGCTCAGAGGAAGGCGTGTTTTTAAGAAGCTCAAGCTCTTTTGGGTCTTCCTCGTCCATTATATAAAGCTTATCGTCCAAAACGCCTCTGATGCCATGGGCCGCTCCGTATACCTTTGAAATGCAGTCTGTGTCAAGCGCGGTGCGAATAACACCGTATGCGCTTGCGTTTATGACGGCTGTGGGGCCGCCGGACTGACCGATTATGCAGGATCCTCTTAGTTCTTTTTCCATAATAAGCCTCCAAATTGTGTAATGAAAAAAATATTTTGTACGAAATGTCTCTAACATGTTGATGATAACACATTTTTGGAGTAAAATACATACATAGGCTAAATTTTCTAAAAAATTTGTAATGTAGGGAGCTGAATTAAATGCCAATTGTAACCACAACAGAGATGTTCAAGAAAGCATATGAGGGCCATTACGCAATAGGCGCTTTTAATGTAAACAACATGGAGATTATCCAGGGTATAACTGAGGCGGCGGCAGAAGTCCGCTCTCCGCTTATACTTCAGGTATCTGCCGGTGCAAGAAAGTACGCAAAGCACGTGTATCTAATGAAGCTAATCGAAGCGGCTCTTGAAGATACGGGGCTTCCAATTTGCGTTCACCTTGACCATGGCGACAGCTTTGAAATATGCAAATCGTGCATCGACGGCGGTTTTTCGTCCGTTATGATTGACGGTTCACATCTGAGCTTTGAGGAAAACATTGCTCTTACAAAAAAGGTCGTTGAGTACGCTCACGACAAGGGCGTAGTTGTTGAAGGCGAAATCGGAAGACTTGCCGGTGTCGAGGATGAAATCAAGGTTAAGGCTGAGGACAGCTCCTATACGCATCCGGATGAGGTTGAGGAATTTGTTGCACGCACAGGCTGCGACTCACTTGCAATAGCAATCGGGACAAGCCACGGAGCTTTCAAGTTTAAGCCCGGAACAAAGCCCCAGCTACGCTTTGACATTCTTGCCGAGGTGGAGAAAAGACTCCCCGGTTTCCCCATAGTTCTTCACGGTGCTTCATCGGTCATCCCAAAGTATGTTGACATTATCAACGCAAACGGCGGCCAGATGAAGGACGCTATCGGCGTTCCCGAGGAAATGCTCCGTGAGGCCGCAAGAATGGCGGTCTGCAAAATCAATATCGATTCAGATTTGCGTCTTGCCATGACAGCGGGTATCCGCGAAACAATGGCAAAATATCCCGATGCCTTTGATCCGAGAAAATATCTTACTCCGGCCAGAGACTATATCCGCGAGCTGGTCAAGGCAAAGATTGTCAACGTCTTGGGAAGCGATGGAAAGGCATAATAACAGCCGATATATTCGGGTGAATCCCCGAAATAAGCTAGGGGAATCACCCGAATAAATATATAGTTCGGGAGGATGGCAATGAAACCTGACACATTTGCGCGAATTTACCCCTCCTTGGGTGAAGATTGCTCAAAACCCAGAATACTCCTAATACTTCGACTTATGCTGTCCGCTTTACTGCTTGCGGGTAGCTACTTCGTTGAGCTTTCAGACAAAGTATTTCTAGCAGTTTTTATTGCAACGGCGCTCATATGCGGTTACGACATTGTGATAAATGCGGTCAAGGACATTCTGAAACGAGAGTTCCTGCGTGGGAACCTTGCCGTAACAATTGCTGTTATTCTCTCCTTTGCAATCGGACAGAAAAAAGAGGGCGTCGTAGCCGTATTATTGCTTCAACTATCCTATATTTTACGCGACTATGCGCTCTTCAAAACGCGAAAAACGATTTGCGAGGTTATCGAACCTGACCGGAAAATGCTCAAGGGTTCGAGCTCCGACGCGAACGCAAAACCGGAATACTCCCTTGGCAGCATGCTTACAATCTTTGAGGGCATGGCTGTTGCGAGTGACTGCATTATTAGGAGTGGCTCCGGAACGGCTGACCTTAGTTTCATCACGGGCAACAATAAAAATGTTCGCTTGAAAGAAGGCGATTATCTGCCGGCTGGCAGTGTCTGCACCGACGGACAGTTCAAGGCGGAAGTGGCAGTTATACCCGAAAACGCACTTTTCAGAAACATTGCATCAATACTCAAGTCCGGCTACGGCGAGATAACCGAAATCGAAAAGGCGTGGACAAAAGCGTCAAGATATTTAGCGCCGTCGGCGCTTGCTCTTAGCGCTGTGCTTATGCTTGTTTTACCGCTCATATATCATTTTAGCGCTGTAGAAGCTATCCGAAGGGTAATCACGATAATTGCGGTTGCCTCACCGTGCGGAATTCTGCTGGCTGTGCCGATGACGATGTTTTCGGGAACCGCCTTGGCATGCAGACTAGGCATCGTTTTCTGTCACGCAAAAGCCGTTGAGAACTCTTCCGAGATTAAAGCGGTTGTTTTTGATAAGGTGGGAACGCTCACTGACAGGAACTATCTGGTCACCGATATTAAAACTGACAAAATGGATCCGGCAACCTTCTTGAAGGTTGCGGCCTATGCTGCGGCGAAAAGTGAGCACTATTTATCGCAGACAATCGTAAACGCCTACGGCGGGGAAATTTCTAATGAGCTCGTCGATAATTTCGTCGAGTTTCCGGATAAAGGTGTCTCTGTCACGGTTAACGGAATACAGATTTTGTTGGGTAACAGTGAATTCATTGCCGCAAGCGGAGTTGAAATCCCGAACAATACGTTCGAGGGTACTGTACTTCACATGTCCGTAAACGGCATATATGCAGGTCGGATGGTGCTCAATGAAACTATTATGCAGGACGTCTCTCGCAACTATTTCAATGAACTTACCAGAGCCGGCGTTGACAGAATTGCTATGGTCTCAGGCGACAGACGCGAAAAAGACAGAACTGTAGCAAACGAACTTGCAATCGACGAGTATTATGCCGAATGCGGGGAAGAAGAAAAGGCACGGCGCATAGGAGAGATAAAAGGACATATGGACGCCCGAGGCACATTGGCCTTTGTCGGTGATTGCGAAAGCGACATGCAAATGTTTAAGGCCTCCGATGTCGGGATTATGATAAACGGAATTTCCTGCCATGCCGACCTACCCAAAACGGATGTTATTATTATGGGAAACGGAATAGGTCCTATTCCTTCGATTATCAGTGTGGCACGTAAAACGAAGCGTTTTGTACTGGGAGGAATGCTCTTTGTATGCTTCATAAAGGTCATTATAATCGCTCTGGCGGCGGTGGGGTTTGCACCGATATGGTTCGGGCTCCTGATTGACTTTGCAGCTTCGCTTGCAGTCTTATTGAACTGTACAAGAATCTGTGCGCGAAATAATACTAAGAAAACGGAAGAATGAAAAAATTCTATAAAAAAACGGGAAGTCTGTGTTAAATCAGGCTTCCCGTTTTTTATTAAAGCGATACTTAGTTTTGTGATGAATCGGAATTACGCGTTACATCAATTTTCCCGTCATTAGAGTAGATTTCGGAAATAATTTGCTTCCAATTTGTCAAAAACACGTCGACAAGCTCTGGGCAGAACGCAGAACCTTTGCCGTTTGCGATTTCAACCCTGCATTCATAGGGCAAAAACGCCTGCCGATAGACTCTCTCAATCATCATGGAATCAACGGCGTCGCAAATGGAGACAATCCGGGCCCCTTTTGGAATTTCTGCGCCCGACAGACCGTCAGGGTAACCACTTCCATCCCAATGCTCATGGTGATGCCGGACGATTTCCGCAACACTCTCCAAATTGCAGGATTTAATAATAATATCTGCGCCTATATCGGGATGACAACGCATTTGCGTCCATTCGTATTCGGTCAATTCTTGACTTTTATTCAGAGTTGCATCCGGTATGCCGACTTTCCCTATATCGTGCAGTGAAGCGGAAAGTTCATACAATTCCGCCTCAAGGGCGGGAATCTTCAAATATTTGCAGAACTGTTGTGTCAAAACGGAAACTCGCCTTGAGTGTCCTGCGGTGTATTCATCTCTGGCTTCCAGAACATCGATAACAGTTTCAAAGGTAGACTTGTACAGAGCAATTGAATGGTCCTGAAATATACTCTTAGTGCTGTTAAAAGGAACAGAAAGCTTACCAGTTTTACCGAACTCATTGACTTTTTTAAAACGGTGTATTAGGAATGAAATGCTATCATTATACTTGCCGTGTTTAAGGCGGGGATAGGCTGCAATAAGTCTTGCCTGAACCGCACTGAGACCGGATATGGCGCTTACCGTCTTAAGTTCCACGGCTTCCTTGCCCTCTTCTAGTTTTTCAACGGCGTTAAGGGTACCGTTTGCTACAATGCCGCCGACGCCGTCTGAAACCTTGCGGATACCGTTTTCTGTGTGCTCCCCAAAAACGAGCTTCTTTTTCAGCTTGAACGTCTCAATTAGGGTTATGCTTGCGTCAAAAACGGTCAGCGCAAGGGAAAGACTGAGCACAATAATGCTAAGGGTCGAAGGTATAAGTCTTGTAAACTCGGCAATGGGCGGATAGAGAACGTCAACTACCAACACACAAGCAATACCCCAGATTAGAGCAAAACGCAAACAGACGTAACCAAGGAGGTTGTAAGGCTCTCCAGAGTAGTCCCACCACTTATCGTTGAAAATCTTTTCCAGAGCGAAGCCGGTAATGAATTCCAACGCTGTAGTAAGGACAACAGAGCCAAGAAATAAAAGCAGCAGATTGTCTTTGATCGGTTCAAGACACAATACAACAATTATTACGCCAAAACCATAAATAGGGCAGATAGGACCGTTCAAAAAACCGCGGTTTGTAAATTTACCCTCGGAAACCGCATGAAAAATAACTTCGGCACACCAACCGAAAAACGCGTAAATGAAGAATACCCAGAACCATTGTGAAATGTCGTTAGGCATCACTCAGGACACCTCCGATCCTATTGATTTGCAGTAAGTAAAGTGCTTTTGTGCATTATGCAGACACCGCGAGGAACAACAAAATTGATTGCTTTTTCAACGACGTCAATGGCTACTCGGTTTGTGTCAATAAGCTCTCCGTCAAGAGCGACGGAAAATCCGTCGCAGCCCTCAACGCTGATGTTTTTACCGCGGCGATATACTATGTAATCTTTGAATTTGGGATTGTCCAGATGTTCGCCCTTGGTATAGTAATTTATAAGCTGAATAAATGTAATTCTTGAAAACGGCTTAACAAGGCAGACTTCGAGAAGTCCATCGTCGTTCTCGGCGCGCGGAGCGCACTGGAAGGAGCTTCCCACATATCTTCCATTAGAAATGGTGCAAAGAAGAATGTTCTCGTCGGATATAACTTCGCCGTCAACTGTTACTTTGCACGGTGTTTTCATCGATTTTAACAGTGCAGTTGCCACTCCGAGAAAATAGGCGCGTTTTCCGCTGAACAGCTTTTTCGTTTTAACCTTCTCCATGGTCTTTAAAACGGCAGTATCAAAACCGAAATTCAGGACATTGATGCAATACTTTCCGTCGACAAGTATGAGGTCAATTTTATGATCTTCGCCGTTAATTAGGTTGTCGATGTTCAAAAAGCCATCGGCACCGCCATAGTATTTGACGAAATCATTTCCACTTCCGCAAGGGAAGCAGCCCACACTGGCATTGGAACAGTTAATTGCGCCGTTTACAACCTCGTTCAAGGTCCCGTCGCCGCCGCAGGCATAAAACCTAAGCGGTGCTGAGCTTTGCGAACACTTCTTCGCGACAAAAGTCGTGGCGTCACCCGGACCTTTTGTGCAATAGATTTCGCAGTTTGAGCTGTTTTCAGATTTTGCAATGTCATCTTTAATTCTGTCGGTCGAGTCCGAAGTACCGGCGGCGGGATTAATGACAAAAATATGTTCCACTTTATCCATCCTTGTCCCTATAATATTTGCTGTAGTAGCCGAACGCTAATATATGTTTATGCGCGCGGTCTTTCTCTTTATTATTGATATATCTGAAATCACAACATGCTTATTATACATCATAGACTTAATACAGTTCAATATTTCGAGACAAATATTTTAAGAAAAACAGAAAAATGAATTGTAGGGCGAGATATATTAAAAGTTAGGTAAACTTGTAGGAATCCTACGGCAAATTTCTCTCTCGAAAACTTGATTGTTATACTTGACAAGGTTTAATAACTCAATTATAATGTACAAGCTGTGTACAGCATAATACAGTACTTGTGTTGAGCAAGAACGTGGAGAAGTCGCGTAGCTTGGTCGAGCGCGCACGATTGGAAATCGTGTAACGGTCAAAAGCCGTTCGAGGGTTCGAATCCCTCCTTCTCCGCCAAAAGGGCCTTGTAGTTTTTGAACTACAAGGCCCTTTTTTTATGTCAATAATTGGCGGCTGGTTCAGCCTGTTTAATTACGTCATTTGCTTAGCGGAGCCTCGGGATGGAGAACGGAATCCTTGAGCGGTACTGTCCGATCGCGCCCGAGATATAGATGATAAAATGGCGGGATTGCATTGATGAGATTCAGAAGGAAAGGCTGTAACGCCGCAAGCATTTCAGGCTCGATTTTTGGCAAATCGTCGGAAGTAATTTCCTTCAAGAGAGGAAGTCCGGATGTCTTTTTCAGCCGCTCAATTATATAGCGTATGTCGTAGCGGGCAGGATAAACTTCAACAATATCCTTCTCAAGATTCGTGAGCTTGTAAACCCCCTCCAAGCCTGTACGTACGGAGGTTTCAATCGTAAATACCACATCGTCGGGAACTTCCACATACTGGCCGATAAAGGCTATATTGGTGCAGCCTTCCGGAACATTTCTCGGTCGGTCTATATTCTTGCGCGGCATAAATTGGCTGGTGATATACGGCATCATGCAGGTGGAAATATAGCTGTGAGCCAGCAACTCATCTCTGACGTCAAGCATATGAAGATGATACAGTAGTTCTGTAAGGATTTCCTCACCGGTGCATTCGCACATAGGCTTCTTGATAAAGTTGCCCGCATTTTCTCCGTACAAACCGTATCCCCATATATTTTGCTCGTCGTTCGGCTGACCTACAAAGAATGGATAATGGTGAAGCTCAAAGGATATATCCCAGTTGGAATCAAGTATGGTTATCGCACCGCCCGTCCCGGCCTTGCTCCCTGTCATTGTCTCAAGTCTTTCAAAAAATTCCGGATAACCCTTGATCGTTGGGAAAAACGATATCCACTTTGTCTTGTCGATTGGACCTATGAACTTTTCGGGATGTCCGAATTTCTCGCTTTTCTTAGCCAGATTCTGCCAAAGAGTGAAAACGCCGAGGTCGGTCGTATCGCGGTTTGTCGGAGCGACTGTTTTATTGTCACCGAAGGCACTGTTGGTAGTCATGGAGCCGTTTGTGACAAACACCATGTCCTTTTCACCTAGTGAAATGACATTTTCCTCGCCGTTCTGGAGCAGGTGAATGGTTCTTGCGGTATTGCAGGCTTCATCCATGCCGATGTCATATACCGAGCAGCCGTAAGCTGTTTTAACGCCTTTTTGAGAAAGCCATGTCATGAGAGGCCGGATCATTGCATCATATTCGTTGTACTTTGTGTGAACTATGCCCTCGAGATATTCTATACGGGTTGTCAATGCAAAGCGCTGCATATAACGTCTTGCTTCGAGAGCACTGTGGTATTTCTTAAAAGCAAGCATACTGTGGAAGCAGACCCACTGGGAGTTTTCGAAATAGGCTTCGCCTAGAACATCTTCTATCGCTTTATCCTCAAGCTCCGATTCCGGGCAGTAAAGGAAATGCTGCAAATTAAGCGCTTCTTCAGGCGGTAGCTTGTAATCATGCACCTTATTCCAGATTTCACCCTGATTAAGTATAACCCTGCATTCGGAATGTATTGGCTCGTCGCGGTTGAAGTCAACGATGTCGTCAAGTACCGAACGCCCTTCATTTTCGAGGGAAGGCACCTTGCTGAAGAGATACCACAGGCATTCCATGTATGGCTCCATCTCACGCTCGCCACGGCATAAATAGCCAAGTTCACCGCGAGTACCGTCACAGCTGCCGCCAACATCGGCATATTTCTCCAGAATGGTTATGTTTTCACCCGGCATCCCTGCATCATCAAGTAAGAAAGCTGCGGTTGCCAGTCCCGCAATGCCTCCTCCTACGATGTAGGCTTTTCTGTGTTCAATGCCCTCAGGCTTTTTTGGCCTGTACATTGAAGAATAAATATTCATAATAGACATTCCTTTCAATGATATTTGTGATGAAACATCAGGATTCATTACAAATATAAAATATCACTGAGGTTTTCAAATATGAATTGACACTGTGGCGGTCGTGTAAAGCATCTTTACATATGCCGTCGACTGTAAAGCTATATTGTACATCTGTTAATTGGCAGGAATACTGTGCCATGGTATAATGTCCGTAAGCGAACATTATACCGATTCAAATGCAATACCATAACGCCGCGCTGCGACTATGGTATGATAACCGCAAAACGATTATTATACCGATTTATGAACATATACCATTTCGCCGTTTCACGGCTATGATATGATAGATGCAATCAATTGACGCTTAACAAAAGGAGCAACATATATGGTGAAAAATGCGAAAGAGGTTTTTGCGGAATCACTTAAAAGAATGCTCGAAAGCAAGAGACTTGACCATATTACTGTTAAAGATTTAGTTGAGGAATGCGGCTTATCTCGGCAGGCATTTTATTATCATTTCAATGATAGCTACGATCTTGTGGAATGGATATTTCTGGAGGAGGCAAAAAGTGTATTGGCCGACAATCGGGATATTGATACATGGCAACAGGGCTTTTATAATGTTCTGGAGTGGATTCGTGACAACAAATCATTTGTTGTCAATACATATCGCTCAATGAGCCACGAATATCTCGAAACCTTTTTGTACAAAATCCTCTATAGCTTGATATATCCAGTTATTGAAAAGCAGGGGGAGGGCAAGAATATCGAGGGCAAGAACATTGTTTTTACTGCTCATTTCTATAGTCTTGCCGTTACCGCATTAGGGCTTGACTGGGTGCGAACCGGCATGAAGGAAGATCCGAAGGAAATCGTAGAGCAGGTGACCATGCTGGCGAGAGGAGAACTCGTAAGGGCATTGCAAATTCCGCCACACGAAAACACGCTGATTGTAAAAACCGAAAAAACAATTCACAGGGATTGAGTATCTGGTTTATTTCTGTGGCAAAAAAAATTTCTTACATTTTACTTCAATTCGTGATATAATGCATATACAGCGTGTGGTTTTGACAAACGTAAGTCCGGTTGTCGAAATAGCACGCCTTTTAAACTTACTGAAAAGGCGGGATTAAAGGGTGATTACATCGGAAGCCGAGTATCCTAAGTCCCGAATAAGTGTTATAACACAAGGAAAGGTGATCATATGGCGCAGCTTGTACGTTATTCTAGCGCCGAATTATTAAAAATGCCAGACTGCGTAGGACTGCTTGAAAGCGGCAAGTGCAGATGGCTGCGAGTTACGGAGTGCTCCGGCGAAAACTGCGCGTATTATCGTGAAGTTAGCAGTCAGGCCAAAGCTGAGGCCAGGCTTTGCTCCCTTGACGAGGAAGCTCAGGAGCGTATCGCCAAAAAGTATTACGGAGGGTTTCGTCCATGGACGGTGGTCACCGAAAAATCATGGAGGTAGAATTGAAGAAAGAATGGAGCGAAAAACACGATGAAATTAGTTCATGAGCAGGTACATCACATAAAATTCGGAGTTGGAACAGTAATTAAGCAGACGGAAGATATTGTTGAAGTTAAATTCAGCAAAGAATTTGGAAATAAGAAGTTTGTTTATCCCGTGGCATTTGAATCGTTTTTAAAGGTGTGCAATCCAGTATCTCAAGAGAAAATGAACGAGGAGCTTCGTCAAATTAAGGAAGAGATTGACAGCCAACGCAAGATGCGCAAGGATGCGGAGCAAAAGGTCGTTGACGATACGAAGCATGAACTGCAGGCAAAAAAACGCGCCGCAACGAAAATAATCACCGCGGCAAAGTCCGCTGAGAAAAAAGCAGCCAAAAAAGCTAAGGAATTGGCGGATTTGGCAGAAGAAAACGGAGAGACAGACGTCGGCGAATGACGGTTGTCGGTCTGATATACCAAAGCAAAAGTCCTGTAACTGGGACTTTTGCTTTGTTTCTGCTGTTTTAATCAGCTCTTTACTATGTCGGCGTTTTGTGGTTAAATGGATAAAAATTATTGAAACAGTTGGTGTTATTCTTGAAACTTAAAGACAGCTACCATACATATGCGATTATCACAATTATCTTCTGGTCAATGGCGTTTGTCTTGACTCGACTTTCACTTCAGTATTTCAGCGCATTTTCACTCGGATTTTTGAGGTATGCTTTCGCGACGCTCGCGCTTATTGTCATTGCGTTAATAACAAAAATGAAATTACCGAAAAAATCGGATATTAAATGGTTCGTGCTGTCAGGACTTTTCGGATTCTTTATGTATATGATAGCCTTCAACAAGGGCTGCGAAACTGTTACATCCGCAACAGGAAGCGTTGTTCTCGCAATTGTGCCTGTAATAACAGCTCTGCTGGCGCGGTTTATTAGCAAGGAAAAGCTGAGCATTATCCAGTGGTCGGCAATTGCAATCGAGTTTTCGGGCGTTGTGGTTCTGACGCTGCTAAACGGGTCATTTTCTTTGAACCATGGACTTATATGGCTTTTCGCGGCGGTACTATTGCTCAGCGCGTATAATCTGCTTCAGCGCAAGCTTACAAAGACGTATTCCGGGCTGCAGGCTTCGGCTTTCAGCATATTTATCGGTACAATAATGCTCGCAGTCTTTCTGCCCACAACCGTGCGTGAAGTGCCGAGCGCTCCGCCTATAGCATTTGTTTATGTGGCGATTCTCGGCGTTTTTTCAAGCGCGGTTGCATATGCAGCATGGGCGCAAGCGTTCAAAAAGGCTAAAAAAGCCTCTTCCGTCAGCAACTACATGTTTGTTACGCCTTTTTTGGCGAGCCTTATGGGTTTCGTTTTAGCAGGTGAAAAACCTGACGGGGCAACCCTAATAGGCGGTGGGATTATCATTTTTGGACTGTTCATTTTCAACTTTGGCGAAAGACTGATGGGCCGTAAGCATAAAGAAACCGCAGGACAATAAAGTCTTGCGATTTTTGGTTTAGATAGCTTAAAACAAATCGGTTATTCCATTTTTCTATACAGCTCCATTTCCTGTTTAACGCTTGCCGCAAAATCAGCGTCGGCATTTTCAAAGTATTGCAGAACGCGGCTAATTATATCGGGTTTGCACTTCCAAAGTTCAACTGCGATATTGTCGCTGAGATGGGATTTTTCCAATTTGCTGAGTGAACGGTAACGCTCGCCGGCCTGCGTGAAGTCATCAGTTTTAGGAACAACCTTTCTCTCGACATTGCCGCTCAATTAAACAAGTTTCGGAACGGAAATGTCGGAGGGCAGGGGATGGTTATCCGCCAGACTGTTCGGCGAATAATTGATGGGAGAGGGGTATTGAAAGCATAGGCCATTGCGCCGTCTCGCTGGTTGTTAACAGGTTGCGTAAGCGGTCTGTTTACTGGAAGCTGCATGAAATTCGGACCTATACGGTGCCGATGTGTGTCGTTATAGGAAAATGAACGTCCCTGAAGCATTTTGTCTGCGGAAAGCTCAACTCCGGGGACGAGATTCGCTGGACAAAATGCGGCTTGCTCAATGTGAGCAAAAAAGCTTTGCGATTTCGGTTGAGCGTAAGAACGCCGACTTTTTTGAGAGGAGAAACATCTTCAGACCATGTTTTTGTGTCGTCCAGCGGGTCGAAGGGTAGCTTTTCTGCCTCCTCGGGCGTCATCAGCTGTACGCAAAGCTCATGTTTCGGGTATTTCCCCTTTGCTATCGCGTCGTGGAGACGATTCACTGCAATATCTGAGTCGCTTCCGGCATAATGCTCGGCTTCGACGTGGCTGATTGTTTCAATGCCCTGCATGGTTTTCCAATGGAACTTGACAAAACGCCTATAGCTGTCGCGGTTGACCCAAACATATGTGTTCACCCCGAAGCCGTCCTCGTTTCGGTAATCTCGGATGGTTCCTCTGTCACTGTATAGCCTGTTATCATCTGGGTCGCTTCGGGCGTGAGGGAAACAAAGTCCCAGAAGCAGTGATTTCCTCCTGCACTTGCTCAGGTACAGGCATCATCAAAGTTTGCGGGACAGGTACTACATTCGGGACAGGTACGGCAGACATTTGCGCAGGGAAGAATACACCGGACTGCTTTTGCTGAGTGCCCATTTTTGATGCTTGTATCGGGTTTTGACCTTGCCGATTACCGTTTTGCATCGGGTTCATTCTCGGATTTCTTCCGTTATTGTTTATATACATATAATCACGCCTGTTTTCGGTTTATTCCATCGATACAGATTATTCTTTTGCAAGGAGGACTGTTAATATACCTGTGGGTGTTGAGTTCGAAAACACCTCGAAATGTTAAGATTGAATATTCCTGTGTTTTGAGGTATACTACATATATATTAATTTGCCATAAATTCTCAAACATTGACAAAACTTCGGGAGGTCGCGTATGGAAAAAAACAAATCTCAGGGTAAAGGAAAAAGAACTGTAAAAAATCTTCTTATAACATTGCTGTTCGGACTGGTGTATTTTTACGCAAATTTGCCGGCAATCAATCTTCAGGATCCGGATTTTTACACGTTCGTTCTCCTTTTGGCAGCAGTTTACTGTTTCCTTTCAATCCTGACTCAGGGTCTGTTCAAGGCCGAAAGCGGCCGTGAGCTTTGGCAAAGCATCAAGACCCAATGCACGATTCCCGTATTTATTTGTATCATTCTTGCCGTGATTTTTATCGTTGGCAGTCTGATTTCTTCGCCGATAATTCGCGCTCACGCTTATCGCAATCTTCTGACAGTTGAAACAGGTGACTTTGCCTCAGAGGTTGACCAGATTTCCTTTAACCAGATTCCCATGCTTGACGAGGCCAGCGCTATGCAGTTGGGCGACAAAAAGATGGGCGAGCTGGCTGACATTGTCTCTCAGTTTCAGGTGGCGGGCGACTATACTCAAATCAACTATAATGGACGTCCCGTAAGAGTAACGCCTCTTTATTACAGCGATCTGTTCAAATGGCTGACTAACCGCGGAAAAGGCCTGCCGGCTTACATCATTATAGACATGGTTACGCAGGATACTCAGGTTGTAAGGCTCGATGTGGGTATGAAATTCACAACTACCGAGCATTTGTTCCGCAACGTCGACCGCCATCTACGCATTAATTATCCGACCTATATGTTTGATACGCCAAACTTCGAAATCGACGATCAGGGAGTGCCTTATTGGGTGTGCCCGCGAATCGTTAAAGAAATCGGACTTTTTGGCGGAACAGATATTAACGGTGCCGTATTAATGAACGCAATTACTGGCGAATGCACGTATTACGGCGCCGATGAAGTACCCGATTGGGTAGACAGAGTATATTCCGCAAGTCTTATCATGAAGCAGTATGACTACTACGGCATGTACCAGAACGGCTGGTTTAACTCCTTTATCGGACAGCGCGGCGTCACAATAACATCAACCGGCTACAACTACATCGCAAAAGACGGCTGTGTATATTTATATACGGGCATCACAAGCGTCGTATCGGATAACTCGAATATCGGCTTTATCCTCACAAACCAACGGACAAAGGAAACAAAGTATTATCCCTGTGCGGGTGCGCAGGAGACCGCGGCAATGTCGAGCGCAGAGGGCATAGTCCAATATATGGACTATGTTGCAACTTTCCCGCTGCTGCTTAATATTTCCAATCAGCCGACCTATTTCATGGCTCTCAAGGACTCGGGCGGTCTTGTCAAAATGTACGCGATGGTCAATGTTCAGCAGTATCAGTTGGTGGCATCGGGAACAACCGTTGCGGAGTGTGAGAGAAATTATGTAAACCTTCTTGCGGCAAGCAACCTTGCGAATACGGGTGAGCTTGCGGGCACGACCGTAGCCGGAACAATCTCTGACATCCGTACCGCCGTTATTGAAGGCAATACAAATGTGTTCATTAAGCTTAACGGTGACGACTATTACTATATAATCTCTGTTTCGGACGCCAAACTTGCTGCCGTTCTGTCTATAGGAGACAATGTAGAAATAACGCCATCCTCGGATGAGGGCGAACTCCGAAGCGCCTATAACGTTGTACGCGTGAGTTAAACGAGGTGGGGTTTAGGCTTTGAGCTTGAATAATTGATTTTTGGAGAAGCTAAATGGCTCTTTACGCAATCGGTGATTTTCACCTTTCAATAAGCACAAATAAGCCTATGGACATCTTTGGCTCAAAGTGGGAGAACCATACTGAAAAGCTCAGAAGCGCTTTTTCCTCGCTTTTACCGGACGATATTACGGTGATTTGCGGCGATTTGAGTTGGGGCATGGATATGAGCGAGGCGAGGGAGGATTTCCTCTTTATCGATCGCCTGCCTGGCAGAAAAATCATACTGAAAGGCAATCACGATTACTGGTGGTCAACAGCCTCAAAAGCCAAAAACTTTTTCAAGGAAAACGGAATTTCCACAATTGATATTCTCAATAACAACTGCTTTTTCTACGGAGATGACGCTGCAATCTGCGGAACACGCGGCTGGTTCTACGAAGAGGAAACAGGCTCCGAGCACGACAAAAAGATTATGAGCCGCGAACTCATGAGACTTGAAGCCTCACTCAAGGCGGCAGGGGACAGGACAAAATACGCTTTCCTGCATTACCCGCCGAAATATGGCGCATATGTCTGCACGGAGATACTTGACCTGTTCGATCAATACGGGGTAACCATGTGCTGTGCGGGACATATACACGGCAAAAGTCTGCAAAGCATATTTGAAGGAAAATACCGCGGGGTTGAATACAAAATGGTCTCTGCGGACCACATAAACTTCAGCCCTTTCAAGATTTTAGACTAAGCAATTGTTCACAGAAAGTATTTGCATTTGATTGTCTAATCTGTTACAATACTGCTTATGGAATTTGACATTATCGGAATTGCAGACGGTTCCGATGTAATTAGTAGGAGGAAAAAACCCAATGATCGTCAAAAACGTAGAAAAGAAAGAAACCAATCTTGTCACAATTCAGGTAGAAGTAGACAAGGGTGAATTTGAAGAGGCGGTTAGCAGTGCCTATCTTAAAAATAAAAAGAAAGTTACCGTGCCCGGCTTCCGTAAGGGCAAAGCTCCCAGAATGGTTGTTGAAGGCATGTACGGCGCTAATGTTTTCTACGAGGATGCTATTGATGAAATATCGCCTAAGGCTTTTGAGCTTGCAGTAAAAGAAAACGATCTTAAAGTTGTCGGTCGCCCCAACATTACAGCGGCAGACGTTAGCGAAGAGAAGGCTCTATCTCTGACATTTGAATCAGCGCTTTATCCAGAAGTTACTCTTGGACAGTATAAGGGCGTTGAAGCTCCCAAGAAGGAAATCAATATTACAGACGTAGATGTAGATGCATATATAGACGAAATCCGCAAGCGCAACGCACGTCAAATCACTGTTGAGCGTGCCGCAAAGCTTGGAGACACCGCAGTCATCGACTATGACGGGTACCTCGACGGCACCCGCTTTGACGGCGGCAAGGCCGAGGGAACAAGTCTTGAACTCGGTTCGGGGAATTTCGTTCCCGGATTTGAAGAGCAAGTGGTCGGCATGAAAGCCGGCGACGAAAAGGAAATCAACGTCACCTTCCCAGAAGATTACCATGAAGGATTAGCAGGCAAGGCTGTCGTTTTCAAAGTTAAAGTCCACGAAGTTACCGAGCTTGAACTTCCCGCTGTTGACGATGAGTTCACAAAGGACGTTTCCGAGTTTGATAATCTTTTAGATTACAGAAAAGCAATTATGGATCAGCTTGTCGAGGCGCGTACAAAGGTTGTCGATGAGGACTTCGGCTACAGTGTAATGGCTAAGACCGTTGAAAACATGAGCTGCGATGTTCCTAAGGCAATGATTGAAGAGCGCATGGGAGACATGATCAACGAGTATGAACGCAACCTTATGGCTCGCGGTATGCGTCTTGAAGAATATATGCGTATGAGCGGCATGGACCCTGTTTCGTTCCAGAACATGCTTGCACCGCAGGCCGAGGCTCAGGTCAGAACCGATTTGCTTCTTACCGCTGTTGCCAAGGAAGAGGATATTCAGGTCACACTTGAAGAAGTTGACAAAGCAATTGCCGAAATTGCCGAAGCTTACAACATGACTGCCGAGCAGATTAAGCAGATGGTTCCGACAGAAGCAATGGCAGAAGACATGAAGAAAAAGAAAGCAAACGACCTAATTATGCGCAGCGCCGTTCCGACAGCTCCGGTTGAGGAAACCGCGGAAGAAAAACCTGTGGCAAAGAAGACCCCCGCAAAGAAGACCGCTAAAAAAGCAGAAACCCAGACCGAAGCAGCTGCTGAGTAATTTCAGCAATATCTTAACTTCGCAGTGTCGTACAGGTGAGATTCCACAGCTTCTATGAGGAATATTTATCTGAGATAATGGGTATCTTCTTTTAGATAATTTAATAATTAAAGGAGATTTATCATGAGTTTAGTCCCGTATGTTGTTGAGCAAACCTCTCGTGGAGAACGTTCCTATGATATTTTTTCAAGACTTCTCAACGACCGTATCGTCATGCTCTCCGAAGAAGTAAACGACACAACCGCAAGCCTTATCGTTGCCCAGCTCCTGTTCCTTGAAGCGCAGGACCCCGACAAGGACATCCAGTTCTACATCAATAGCCCCGGCGGAAGCATTACTTCCGGAATGGCTATTTATGACACAATGCAATACATCAAACCCGACGTTTCCACAATATGCATAGGAATGGCAGCTTCGATGGGCGCGTTCCTTCTTTCGAGCGGAGCAAAGGGCAAGAGATTTGCTCTTCCTAATGCCGAGATTATGATTCATCAACCCTCCGGCGGAAGTCAGGGTCAGGCTACCGACATTGAGATTCAGGTAAGAAGGCTTCTCAAAATGAAAGAAAGTCTTAACAGAATGCTCGCCGCTAATACGGGCAAACCTTATGAGGTTATCGCGGCAGATACCGAGCGTGATAACTTTATGGGCGCGGAAGAAGCAAAAGAATACGGACTTATCGATAAGATATTATCTAAGCGCTGATTGGTATTAAGCTTATAAAAAATGGGGTAGTTATGTCGAAAATAGAAGAGAGTAAAAATATACGGTGCAGCTTTTGCGGAAAGCCCCAATCTTTGGTCGAGCGTATGATAGCCGGCAACGGTTCATATATTTGTGACGAGTGTGTTCGCCTGTGTATGAGCATTGTTGACGAGGGGGTTGACCCTAAAAACAGCAGATTTTCCTCAAACCAAAGAGCAGTAAGCAGCAGCTTTGGTCTTAATAGCGACAGTCTGCCGCGTCCTGTCGACATAAAAAAGGTGTTGGATGATTATATCATCGGGCAGGACAGGGCGAAGGTTGCTCTGGCGGTAGCTGTTTACAACCATTACAAGAGAGTGCTTTACGGGGATAACGGTGACGTCGATCTCCAGAAGAGCAACATACTATTAATCGGCCCGACAGGAAGCGGCAAAACACTTTTTGCCCAGACAATGGCCAGAGTTCTGGATGTCCCGTTTGCAATTGCGGACGCGACAACGCTTACCGAAGCCGGCTACGTGGGCGAGGATGTTGAAAACATTTTGCTAAGGCTTCTCCAGGCGGCTGATTTCGACGTTGAAAAGGCTGAGCACGGAATTATTTATATCGATGAGATGGACAAAATTTCGCGTAAAAGCGAAAACACGTCCATCACACGCGACGTTTCCGGCGAGGGCGTTCAGCAGGCACTGCTCAAAATTCTTGAGGGCACGGTCGCAAATGTTCCTCCGCAAGGAGGAAGAAAGCACCCGCATCAGGAGTTTATCAAGGTTGATACGACTAAGATCCTGTTCATTTGCGGCGGCGCTTTTGACGGCATCGAAAAGATTATCGAAAATCGCCTTGACAGAAAGAGCATTGGCTTCGGCGCGGAAATAAAGAGCAAAACGGACCGAGACACGGGCGCAATTATGCAGGATGTTCAGTCACATGACCTTTTAAAATTCGGTATCATTCCGGAGCTTATCGGTCGCCTTCCCGTCATAGTACCGCTCAATTCTCTCAAACGCGAAGACCTTATCAGAATTCTCACGGAACCTAAAAACGCTCTAACCCGTCAGTATAAGGCATTACTGAATTATGACGATGTTGAGCTTTTGTTCGAGGACGATGCGCTGGGGGCAATTGCCGACAAGGCCATCAAGATGGAAATAGGTGCCCGCGGACTGCGCAGTGTCATGGAAACAATTATGACGGAAATCATGTTTGAAGTTCCGTCAGACTCGACGATAAGTCAAGTCGTTGTTACCGCAGACTGCGTGAAAAACAGTATCTCGCCGATAGTAATTCGCAAGAAAGCCGCTTCCCAAGGCTCAGCTCTTGAGAACAGCTTAACTTAACCGTTCTTACTGAATATCAAAAAGCCGCATTCCGTGCGGCTTTTTCAGTACCCTCGAATAAGTTCAACGAAAGGAATGGTAATAATAATGAACGATATTATTAATGCTGCAAATGACGCCGGATATCCCTTGCTGCCTATGCGCGGGCTTTCGATTTTCCCGGGTATGCTGATAAATTTCGACGTGATTCGTCCAAAGTCCGTAGCAGCACTTAACTGCGCGCTTGAAACTAGCCGTATGATTTTTATAGTTGCACAGCGCGACATTACAAAGGAAGTCCCCAGCGAGCACGATCTCTATTCGATCGGTACAATTTGCCGTGTCAAACAGCTTCTGCGAATTCCAGGAACAGATGGTGTCCGCGTTCTGGTTGAAGGTTATAAAAGGGCAAGAATCAAGCGTTTTGAGGAAAAGGAAGATTTCTACTACGCAGACGTTGTGATTGTTGAAGACAGTGATAACAAGTATTCTTCCGCAAAAGCCGAGGCGCTTATCAGGCAGTGCTTAAGCCTGTTCGATGAATATGCACATCTCTTCGGCGCTTTGCCTCCGGAGCTAATGGCAAAAATTGCGGATTCCGTTAAACCCGGCTATGTGGCTGACTTTATCGCTCAAAACATATACATGAGACCGGAAAAAAAGCAGGCGTTGCTTGAGGAAATCCAACCTCTGCAGCGAGTAGCGCTTCTTAACCGCTTTTTGGCAAGGGAAATTGCCGTCTTATCCATTGAGCAGGACTTAACAGAACGTACGCATGAGCAGATGACAAAGTCGCAGAAGGACTTTTTCCTGCGCGAACAGCTAAAACTCATTCAGGCGGAGCTGGGCGAATTCGACGACACGGTTGAAGATTTCCTCGAATATCGCAAGAAAATTTATTCGCTTAAGCTTTCGGAAGAGATTACCGAAAAGCTTTTGAAAGAGGTTTCGCGCCTTTCCAAGCAGCCGATGGGTTCCTCCGAGAGTGCCGTTATCCGCAACTACTTGGATACCTGCCTAGAACTGCCGTGGAATAAAAGAACAAATGAATCGATTGATATTGTAAGGGCACGCAAAATCCTTGATGATGATCATTTCGGACTTGAAAAGGTGAAAGCGCGTGTCATAGAATACCTTGCGGTAAAACAGCTTGCTCCCAATCTCAAGGGCACGGTTTTGTGCCTTGTTGGACCTCCCGGAACAGGCAAAACAAGTATCGCTATGAGCATTGCCAAGGCGACAAACCGCAAATTTGCCCGCATCTCGCTCGGTGGTATCCATGATGAAGCCGAAATACGCGGACATCGCAAAACCTATGTCGGCGCTATGCCCGGAAGGATTATCGCGGGACTTGAGCAGGCAAAGAGCTCAAATCCACTCATGCTGCTTGACGAAATCGATAAGCTCTCAAGCGATTATCGCGGAGATCCGGCTGCCGCACTATTAGAGGCTCTGGACTTTGAACAAAACCACACCTTCCGTGACCACTATATTGAAATTCCGTTTAACCTTTCAAATACGATGTTTATTACAACCGCAAACACCACGGAGACAATCCCGAGAGCTTTGCTTGACAGGATGGAAGTAATCGAGCTATCGAGCTATACCGATGAGGAAAAACTTGAAATCGCAAAGCGCCATCTGATTCCTAAGCAGCGTAAAAAGCACGGCCTTTCCACTGCCCAACTAAAGCTGAGCGACGACGCTATCAGAGAACTCATCACATTATTTACAAGGGAATCGGGCGTACGAAACCTTGAGCGCGAAATTGCCTCCGTTTGCCGTAAATCAGCAAGAATAATTGCCGACGGCGAATCTAAAACCGTAAAGATAAAAGCAGGAATGCTCGAAGCCTTGCTGGGACCCGCCAAATTCAAGCCTGATGTTCTTGCTCCTGCCGATGAAATCGGATTAGTGCGTGGTCTTGCGTGGACCAGTGCCGGCGGAACAGTTCTTGATGTTGAAGCGACTGTTTTGGACGGCAGCGGCAATCTGGAACTTACGGGTAATCTGGGTGACGTTATGAAAGAATCGGCCAAGGCTGCCGTTACGTATATCCGCAGCCGTACCGAAGTTCTGGGCATTCAGCATGACTTTTACAAAACAAAGGATATACACATTCATTTTCCGGAGGGAGCAATTCCAAAGGACGGTCCTTCCGCGGGTATAACCATCTGCATTGCGGTTATTTCCGCACTCACAGGTACGCCGGTTCGCCGCGATGTTGCCATGACGGGCGAAATTTCCCTCCGCGGCAGAGTGCTGCCGATTGGCGGTTTGCGTGAAAAAACGATGGCGGCAATGCGTTCAGGAATTAAAACCGTCATTATTCCCGCAGAAAATGAAAAGGATCTTGAAGAAATCGATCAGACCGTCCGCGCGGCGCTCAATTTCGTCGTTACTGACCACATCGACAAGATTCTTGATGTAGCTCTCAACCGCAAAATTGAGTATTCCGTCAAAAACGAGGTCGCTGCCGAAAGTATTGAAGTACCGATTATCGTTACAAAAACACCGGGTTGCTCGTCGAATCTCAGACAGTAGAATGTTTACTGTTAAAAAAACGCACTAGACATTGGGATGAGCCAATTTCTTGCCGCTTAGGCGGCAACCGAAAATGGTGCTCAATGAGCTCCCATGCTCGGGGAAACACATTTCAATTTGTGCGCTCAAGCGCATGGGAGGCTTAATGAATATAAACAACGCGGAATTTATAATATCAGCCGCAAGCCCTAAGGATTTTATTTCGGGCAGTCAGCCGACGATTGTCTTTTCCGGCAAGTCAAATGTCGGGAAGTCCTCGGTAATAAACAGGTTGCTTAACCGAAAGAGTATAGCCAGAGTCAGCGCTTCTCCCGGAAAAACGGTTCATGTCAATTATTTTTTGATTGATCGCAAGGTGTATTTCGTTGACCTGCCGGGCTATGGTTTCGCGAAGGTATCCAAAACGGAAAAAGAACGCTGGAGCAATCTGATGGAGGAGTTCTTTGCCCGTGACGGGCTGATATCCCTTGGCGTCATGATTGTTGACTCGCGGCACAAACCTACGGCTGACGATGTTACAATGGCAAGCTGGTTTTTATCGTCCGGCTGTCCGTTCATCGTGCTGGCCAACAAGTGCGATAAGCTCAAAAAGAGTGAAATGGAGCCGAATGTAGACCTTATACGCTTAACTCTTCAGCTTCCCGAGGAAGTTCGAGTTGTTCTGTTTTCCGCGGAAAAGGGAACGGGAAGCTCAGAGCTTATGAGCGAAATAATGCACTTTATTAAGTAGCATCTGTTTGAGAATAATTATTAATTCTGGAGGTAGATACTGTGCCTTTTGTGAAAGTTGAGATAGTCGAAGGGAAAACGCAAGAATACAAGGACTTGCTTCTGCAGACAATTCATGACGCGCTGGTGCTCTCATTGGGGATTCCAGATGATGACAGGTTTCAAAGTCTCTATGAACTGAAATCGACTGATTTTGAGCACAGAAAGACGTTGACGGATAACATTACATTCATTGAGCTGACGCTATTCCCCGGAAGAAGTAGGGAAATGAAGAGAGCCGCAATTCGGGAAATGACGCGCTTACTGGGCGAAAATCTTGCAATAGATTCCGATGATATCTATATCATCATTAACGAGCCGCCTCTTGAAAACTGGGGCATACGCGGTGAGCAAGCAAGTGAAATGCAACTGCAATACAAGAAGTAATACATATGGGACGGAGAGGCTATACGGATTTATACCGTAATTTGGATTTCTGTCCCATACTTGTTTTTTTCGGCGGAAATTGGTATAATAAATAAAATATGTATTTTACAGCTTGTTTCCGATTTTGGAGGTATAGTTATAAATGGTTTAAACGCATTCTGGACCGGTCTCGATTGGTCTTATATATCGGATAAAATTATTATAGTCATAGCTGCTTTGTTTAGCTTCACCTTCCACGAGCTAAGTCACGGCTTTGTTGCGTACAAGCTGGGGGACGATACTGCAAAGAACGCAGGAAGACTGACATTGAATCCGATTAAGCACATTGATATTATTGGGCTTATCATGATAATTCTATTCAAGTTCGGCTGGGCTAAGCCTGTACCGATTAATATGAATAACTTTAAAAACCCAAAGTCCGGCATGGCCATATCTTCGCTGGCAGGTCCGGTTTCAAACTTACTGCTCGCATCTGTAATGCTTTTAATTTTCGGATTTGTTGCGGTACCGTTGGGGAAAATGGGAAGTACCGGAGCGTTTTTGCTTCAACTCCTGTACACAACGGCATATATAAACTGTGTTCTCGCCGTATTTAATATCATTCCCATTCCGCCGCTTGACGGGTCAAAGGTACTGTTTTCTCTTTTACCGGAAAGAGAATATTACAAATTGATGCAGTATGAGCGTTACGGAATGCTTGTACTTCTGGCGCTCGTAGCGACCGGCGTAATTACGCCTATTCTGACTACCGGAGTTGATTGGGTTTTCAACGGACTATTACCTATAGCTCAGTGGACGGCTTCTTTGGTGGCATAGCTTAAACTTAGACAAAAATCCCATGCGCATTTCTGCGCTGTGAGGAACATTATGGAAAATCCGACCTTTCATCTGGAGGGAATTGTCAAAAGCAGGGACGAAATGCAGGATTTCAGCGGTCCGTTGAACCTGATACTGATGCTTCTTTCCAAAAACAAAATCGAAATACGCGACCTGAAGATTTCGGAAATTCTCAGTCAGTATATTGATTATATTGCCAAAATGCAGGAAATGGACTTAGACATTGCCAGCGAATTTGTCCAGATGGCTTCATATCTCGTCTACCTCAAAACAAAGACGTTGCTTGTCAGCGATGAGGAAATTTCCGAAATCGAAGAGCTGATGTCTTCTCTCGAACAGCTAAAGTGCAAGGAAGCCTACTCGAGCATCAAGGCCATTACACAGGAGCTTTCAAAAGCGGCGGAGCAGGGGACACTTATGTTCTCAAAAATATCGGAGCCGCTGAAAGAGCGTGGTGACAAGACTTACAGATACAGCCATGAGCCGCAGGAGTTGCTATTGGCGCTGTTGTCCGTAGTTTCCCGCGGGGAGCTTAACCGTGACACGGAGCGAGGCGGCATTCTGGTTCCCAAGCGTATTATTTTCGGCGTCCGTGAAAAGTGTCAGCAACTCATAGCGCTTTTGCAAAGCGGTAAAATACATACTTTGCAGGAACTCTACCTTATGAGCAAAACCCGCTCGGAGGTCATTGCGACTTTCATCTCAGTACTGGAGCTTTGCAGTATGGGGAGCCTTGAAATTGTCGAAAGCGATGGGGAATTGACCGTGTCATTATGCGGAAATATTCCCTCTGAAATACCGGAGCTTGTCTCCGATTAGGAAAGACATAGACGAATGGATGATCGTGAACTGAAATCAACAATTGAGGCGATTCTTTTTGCTTCGGGAGAGCCTGTTCCCGCGGTTCGAATTGCACTCGTTTTGGGCATAGATATGGAAGAAGTACTTAGAGTCGCTAAGGAACTATCAGATGAATACAGCTTCCAGCAGCGTGGCGTGCGCCTTGTACGCATGGAGGACGCTCTGCAGCTTTGCAGTGCACCGGAATACGCCCAGAGCATTACGTTTGCCTTAGAGCGCCGCAAGCCGCCCAAATTAAGCCAACCTGCGCTTGAGGTGCTTGCGATATGTGCGTATTTTCAGCCTGTTACAAGAGCCTATGTCGACCAGATAAGAGGCGTTGACAGTTCCTATACCATGGGAATACTGCTGGAGCGAGGGCTAATTGAATACTGCGGAAAGCTGGATGTAACCGGCAGACCTTCAATTTACAGAACAAGTGAGCTGTTCCTCCGTACAATGAGCATTACGAGCATTGGTGAGCTTCCCATGCTTCCAGATATGAGCAGCGACGACGGTATTGCAAAGCTCGCACAGGTAATAGACTCGCTGAAATCAGAAGACAATGAACAGCTCCAAATCATGAACTGATAATTCGTCCGAAAAGAGGTGGAGCCTTTGAGAGCGCTTGTAATCGTGCTTTTGGTTTTAACCGTTCTGCTGCTAACTCCGCTGGGAGTTGACGGTGGATATAACGGCAAAAGTCTGATTCTGGGAATACGGATTGGCTTTTTAAATATCCGAATTCTGCCGAAAAAGAAAAAGCAGATTGTGCCGAAAATACCAAAGAAGCGAAAAGTACCGAAGCAAACACCAGAAAAAACGGAAAAGAAGAAAAAACCGTTCGATAAAGAAGAAATCAAGGCTCTTATCAAGCCCGCGTTGAAGGCGCTGGGACGATTCCGAAAAAAGCTTCGTTTAGACTATCTGCGTATACACTACACTTTCGCTTCGGATGACCCCTATAAAACTGCGATGGGCTTTGGAATGTCCTCGGCGGCGCTGGGTGTGATACTGCCCTTGGTGGAAAACGCTTTTGACATCGGGGAGAGAGATGTTGGAACTTCTTTCGACTTTTTATGCGACAAACCCGTATTTGACTGCTGGATAACGACAACTATTCACGTATGGGAAATTTTATATATTGCAATTGCTTTTGGAATAGATTACCTTAAACTTAAGATTAAACAAAAACGAGAAGACCGTAAAGGAAAGGAATGACATTATGGACAGACATCCTATTGGAGATCTAACAGAGGTTACATTAACTAAAATCAAAGAAATGGTGGACGTGAACACCATTGTCGGTGACCCCATCATTACCCCCGACGGCACTACGCTGATACCCATTTCAAAGGTTACTTTCGGCTTTGGGAGCGGCGGTTCGGATATGCCCTTCAAGACGGGTAGCGGCTTCGGCGGCGGCAGCGGCGCGGGAGTCAAAATCGATCCCGTCGGGTTCCTCACAATTTCTGACGGTGTTGTAAAGATGCTCAATATCATGGCTCCGGCAAGCACGACGGTTGACAGACTGGTCGAGCTTATTCCCGATATTATCGACAAGGTTGAGCAGCTCATCGAAAAACATAAGAAGGACTAGGCGTCTAATTGCCAAAGACTGTATAATATTTTATGCCGTAGTCAATAATAAGCACTGCCCAAAAAATTCAAGGGTGGTGCTTATTGTTGAAAAAAGTAACCTTGGGTGTTCTAACGGCGATTATATTTTTGTCCTTAATTTTTCCGTGCCGGGCTTACGCCGTGCCGGAAAACAGCGCAAAATCTGTGGTTCTTGCCCACTCCGATACCGGACAGGTACTATACAGCCAAAACGCTGACTCGCAAATGCTGAATGTCAGCACGACAAAGATTATGACAGCGCTGATGGTGCTGCAAAACTGCTCCCCCGACGAACAGGTGAAAATTCTGCAGGAATACACCAAGGTCGAGGGCTCTTCAATATATCTTGAGGCGGGAAAGCCATACTCGGCGCGTGACCTGCTTTACGGAATGCTTCTGGTTTCCGGAAACGATGCGGCGATAGCCCTTGCCTTCCACTGCGGAGGCAGTATCGATGGATTTGCCGAGATGATGAACGCAAAAACCCGCGAGATGGGGCTTGTGAATGCATCTTTCAAAAACCCTCACGGGCTTTACGCGGATGGGCACTATTCTTCAGCCGAAGATTTGGCGGCTATTACCTGTGAAGCCATGAAAAACGAGCTTTTTGCCGAAATCGTATCTACCAAGACATATGCCGTCGGAGAGTAGACTTATATGAACCATAATAAGCTGTTGTGGAACTATGAGGGATGTTTGAGTGTGAAGACGGGGTACACTATCACGGCAGGCAGAAGTCTTGTTTCCTGCGCCGAAAGGGACGGGCTTCGACTTGTTTGCGTAATGCTATCCGACCCTGACGACTGGAACGACCATAAGAGCTTTATGATTGGGCTTTTTCAAGCTTTGAATACAAAAGAGTTCTCCCGATGGGAATTATCTGTGAAATACCCGTAATTTCCGGCGTTAAAAGCAACGTGGGCGTGTCCGTAGCAGCGGATACCCGTATTCTGGTTGACAAAAATGCGGAGCTTAACTTTACTCTTGAGCTGCCGGAATTTGTATACGCAGGCATTAAAACAAGCGAGTGCGCGGGTAGGGCTTTCGTTACTGCGGACGGTGCGACTATCGGAGAATTTCCGCTTAATTATACCGAGGACGTCAAGCTTGCCAACAACTCAAAGCTATCGGCATGGGACCGAATTAAACGCGCATGGTTCATTGCAAACAAATACGGCTTCGTATTTCAGGGTACGGATTGACATGTAAAAACTATTTTACGGAGGTCATCATGGAACAACGACTGCAAAAAATAATAGCGTCTTCCGGCCTTTGCTCGCGTCGAGCAGCGGAAAAGCTGATTGAAGAGGGCAAAGTAACCGTAAACGGAATAACGGCTTCTCTGGGCGAATCCGCTGATGATGCCGTTGATGAAATAAGGGTTGATAACACTCCTCTGTCAAAAAACGAACAGAGGACCTACATAATGCTTAATAAGCCGCGCGGCTGCCTTTCCTCTATGAGCGACGACAGGGGAAGACGGACTGTTGCGGAGATGACTGCCAATGTTGGGGTGAGAGTCTATCCGGTAGGAAGACTGGACTATGACTCCGAGGGCTTACTTATAATGACGGACGACGGCGAGCTTGCGCATATGCTCATGCACCCGTCGCACGAAATCGGAAAGACATATGAACTTCGGGCACAGGGCGGCGATATGGCGCATGCGCTTGAGATACTGTGCTGCCCGCTTGATATCGACGGCTACACAATAAATCCTGCGGAAGTTAAGCTCTTAAATCAGTCTGAAAACGATGCGCTGTTATCGATAACAATTAAAGAGGGGAGAAACAGACAGATTCGGAAAATGTGTTTGCAGGCAGGATTGAAGGTAATCCGGCTGAAACGAGTTGCAGAGGGAAACTTGAAGCTTGGCAAGTTACCAACAGGAGAGTGGAGGCATTTAGACACCGCAGAGATTGAGAACTTGCAAAAGTGCGCAGAAAAAACTTCATCAAAAGGGAAAATAGATAAAATAATACAGGATTCTTGATTATTAGCTTTCTAACTACTTGCATTTACCTTACAAATTGCTGTATTATAAAAGTTAAGCGGTGGTAAAACCGAAATGACAAGGATGTGACATAATGGAAAAAGATGTTCTTGCTGTAATTGCGAATAATAACATCCACTATTCAAAGGGCCAGCGGCGCATTGCTAAATATATTCAGGAAAACTATGATAAGGCCGCATTTATGACAGCGGGAAAGCTTGGCATTACTGTTGGTGTCAGCGAGTCCACTGTTGTTCGTTTTGCTGCCGAATTAGGCTATGACGGCTATCCCGGCATGAGAAAAGCTCTGCAGGAGATTATCCGCAACAGACTTACTTCCGTTCAGCGAATCGAAGTGGCAAAGGACCTGATTAACGGTTCCAATGTACTTAAAGCAGTATTAACCGCAGATATAGAAAAGCTTCAGAAAACCGTTGACGAAATTAATGCAGTCAGCTTTGATGCAGCAGTCGATGCGATTATCAGCGCAAAGCATGTATATATCGTCGGAATGCGCTCTTCTGCTGCGCTATCCAGCTTCATGGGTTACTACCTGAATCTTCTTCGAGACAATGTACGTCTTCTCCATGATACGGCAGTCAGCGAAGTCTATGAACAGGCTATCCGTATTAGTGAGGGCGATGTATTTATTGCTATGAGCTATCCACGTTATTCAAGCCGCACAGTAAAGGCGATGCGCTTTGCAAAGGAAGCGGGAGCAACGACAATCAGCTTGACCGACGGGGAATCCTCGCCGCTCGTCAAGATTTCCGACATAACACTGTATGCAAGGAGCGACATGGTTTCCTTCCTCGATTCTCTTGTCGCGCCTTTAAGCCTAATAAACGCACTGATTGTATCTATCGGACTGCGTTCAAATGACGCTTTGTCTGACACCTTTAAGCGTCTGGAAACCGTCTGGGCGGAGAATGAGGTCTATGAAAACACTGCAGGCTGATGCGGTCGTAATAGGAGGCGGAGCTGCAGGACTTATGGCGGCAGCACAGTTTGCCGAACGAGGCATCGACACACTTATTATTGAACCGAACAAGTTTATGGGCAAAAAGCTCCGCATAACGGGGAAGGGTCGTTGCAATCTTACCAATAATTGCGACAATAAGCAATTTCTGGAAAATGTGCCGTGTAACGGCAATTTTCTTTACAGCGCTATAAACAGATTCAGCACAGCGGACGCAATGGCTTTTTTTGAACGCATCGGCGTTCCGCTTAAAACCGAGCGTGGAAATCGCGTGTTTCCAATCAGCGACAGCGCAAACGATGTTGCAAACGCGCTTGAGCGTTTTGGACGGGAGAAGGGCATAAGGCATCTCAACAAACGGGTTACCGCTTTGAAGGCTGTAGACGGAGCGCTTACGAGCGTTGTTGCCGAGGGCACAGAGATAAAATGCAAGGCGGCAATTCTATGTACGGGCGGAGCAAGCTACCCCGGAACTGGCTCGACAGGGGATGGGTACGCGCTTGCCGAAAGACTTGGTCACAAGATTGTTGCACCCTGTCCTTCGCTTGTCCCCTTGGTTTCCGACGATGATTATTGCTTGGAAATGCAGGGGTTTTCGTTGCGTAATGTTACACTTCGAGTTTTTGACGAGAATAACAAGCTTGTTTATGACGAACTGGGTGAAATACTTTTTACGCATTTCGGTGTTTCCGGTCCGCTTGTTTTATCGGCAAGCTCTCATATGAGAGATTATTCCAAACACCAATACCGTCTGTCTATCGACTTGAAGCCCGGGCTTACAGAGCAGCAGTTGGATGACAGAATTCTGCGCGACTTTAAAAAGTATGCAAACAGGGACTTTTGCAACGCGCTTTCCGACCTTGCTGGAAGCAAGATGATTCCCGTCCTTGTACGTCTTTCGGGAATACCGGAGGAAACTAAAGTAAATTCAATAACGAAAATACAGCGCCAGACTCTTGTCCGCCTTTTTAAGAATTTTCCGGTAAATGTTGTCGAACCACGCCCGGTTGCGGAAGCGATTATTACATCGGGCGGCATAAGCACAAAGGAAATCAACCCAAAAACCATGTGCTCAAAGCTTGTAAGCGGCCTGTATTTTGCAGGTGAAATCATCGATGTTGACGCATACACGGGCGGTTTTAATTTGCAGATTGCCTGGTCTACAGCATACATTGCTGCACAGTCGGTGGAAACAGACTGAATTAATGCCACTTGAAAGGATTTCATAAATGAGTAAATATTTTTCCGTTGCAATTGACGGACCTTCGGGAGCAGGCAAAAGCACCATTGCAAAGATGTGCGCCGAAAAACTTGGCTTTCTCTATATCGACACAGGTGCGATTTACCGCACCGTCGGCGTTGCCGCGCGTAATGCAGGGCTTGCCTCGAAAGATGAAGTTGGAGTCACTTCAATGCTTCCGAACATCACTGTTTCAATGCGGCACGATGAAAACGGCTTGCAGAGAATGATTTTAAACGACGTTGACGTTACGGACGAGATTCGCCTTCCCGAAATATCCATCTATGCCTCGGACGTTTCCGCTATGCCAGCAGTTCGCGCTTTTCTTCTTGAAATGCAGCGCTATTTTGCTAGAACGAGCAATGTAATTATGGACGGACGCGATATAGGCACAGTGGTTTTGCCCGATGCCAACCTGAAACTGTTTTTAACGGCAACAGTCGAGGAGCGCGCATCGCGCAGATTTGAAGAGCTGCAGCTGCGCGGAACCAAGTCGACATATGCAGAAGTCTTACGCGACATTACCTACCGAGATACAAACGACAGCACGCGAAGCACAGCGCCTCTCCGTCCTGCCGAGGAGGCTGTCATTCTGGATACTACCGGAAACACATTGGCGCAGAGTTTCGAGCTTATCTGCGGGCTAATCAAGGAGAAAATGTCGTAATGAAAGCTGCATATGTAATATGGTATTTAATTGCATATCCTATTGCACGGCTAATATTGCCATGTCGCTTTTTCGGCAGGGAAAATATACCGCAAGGGCCGCTGGTAGTCTGCGCAAACCATACAAGTCTTCTGGATCCCGTTCTTGTTGCGCTCGCTTTCGGTCGGAAGCGGCAGCTGTTTTTTATGGCAAAAGCGGAGCTGTTTAATATACCGGTTTTTAGCACAATCTTAAAATCAATCGGAGTATTTCCGATTAATCGCGAGGAAACCGACATCAGCTCAATAAGAACTGCTATTAAGCACCTCAAAGACAGCGAGCAGATTATGATGTTTCCGGAGGGAACCAGAGTTTGCGATGCCAACACGGTTGCTGCAAAAAGCGGCGCAGTCAGGATCGCAACAAAGATGAAGGCCCCTATTTTGCCAATATATATTTCAAAAGGTAAAAAAGAGTTTCGTTTTTCAACGGTCGTTATCGGAACTCCATATACGCTGCAAGCTCCACCGGATAAAAACTATATTCTACTGGCGGACGAGCTTATGGAAAAAATACAGACACTGGAGCCAAAGCCGTGAGAAAGCTATTTATTTCCGAGAGTGCCGGATTTTGCTTCGGCGTCAGTCGTTCCGTAAAGCTGGCTGAAGAAACACTGGGAAAAAGCAAAAAGCCATGCTACAGTCTGGGAGAGCTGATACATAATGACTTCGTTGTGAATAAGCTGAAGGAAGATGGATTGACCATCGCCCATTCTGCCGCAGAAATACCTTCAGGCTCCTGCGTAATCATACGCTCACACGGGATAGCGGCAAAAGAATACGATATTCTTACCGAAAATAACTGTGAGATAGTCGACGCAACTTGTCCTAAGGTGAAAAAGATACACAAAATCGTGGCGGATGCAACAGAAAACGGAAGAATTCCGGTTATTATCGGCATGAAAGAGCACCCGGAGGTCGTGGCGATTTGCGGTTGGTGCAAAAACGCGGAAGTTTTTGCCGATGCTGAGGAGTTTGGTTTCTGGCTCGGCAAGTCCGAAGAAAATCGGGATAAGCCTTTGACAGTTGTGTTTCAGACAACTCAAACACAAAATAATTTGGAAGAGATAAAAAATATTCTCAAAAAAGAGTGTACAAACAGCGAATATTTTGATACAATATGTAGCGCTACATCCATTAGGCAATTTGATGCTGCGGCTTTGTCACAGACGTGCGGCGCAATGGTTGTAATTGGCGCAAAACACAGCGCAAACAGCGTCCATCTAGCGGAAATATGCAGGGAGCATTGCCGGAATGTCCAGTTCGTTTCTTCAACAGATGAGCTCGATTTGACCGCTTTCGATGGAATCCAAACCATTGGCATCACAGCCGGCGCATCAACGCCCGCTTGGATTATTAAGGAGGTAAAACAAACCATGAATGACGAATTGAAGATTGAAGAAACCACAGCACCTGAAGAAACGGTGAAGGAGACGGTTGCGGAAGAGGTTCCGGAAGTGGAAAAGACCTTCGACCAGATGCTGGAGGAATCTATAAAGACTATATATAACGGAGATACAGTCAAATGTATCGTAGCCGCGATTACCCCCACGGAAATCAGCGTTGACTTAGGCACAAAGCATTCCGGTTATATCCCAGTATCTGAGTTTACGGATGATACTGATGTTCCCATTGAGCAGCTCGTAAAAATCGGTGACACCATCGAAGCCTGCGTTGTCCGCGTCAACGATGTCGAGGGCACTGTTATGCTTTCAAAGAAACGCCTCGAAGCTGCTAAATCTTGGGTTGTCCTTGAAGACGCAGTGGATAAGGGAACAATTCTTGAGGGCATAGTTACAGAAGACAACCGTGGCGGCGTAGTCGTTACCGTTAAGGGTATACGCGTATTTGTTCCCGCCTCTCAGACGGGTCTTGGTAAAGAAGCAGAAATGAGCGAACTTCTTAAGAAAAAGGTTCGCCTCAAAATTACCGAAGTCAATCGCGCACGCCGTCGTGTTGTCGGCAGCATTCGTGCGGTTTCCAAAGATGAGCGCAGAGAGCGTTCCGATAAAATCTGGTCCGATATTGAGGTTGGCAAGCACTTTAAGGGCACTGTCAAGTCTCTAACCGGTTACGGCGTGTTCGTCGACATCGGCGGTATAGACGGCATGATTCACGTTTCAGAACTCAGCTGGAGCCGCGTAAAGCAACCTAGCGACGTCATGAACGTGGGCGAAGAGGTTGATGTTCGCGTATTAAGCTTCGACAAGGAAAATCACAAGATTTCTCTCGGATACAAGGATCCCAACGGCAACCCGTGGGAAAGATTCATGAACACCTATCACGTAGGTGACGTTGTAAATGTGAAAATCGTTAAGCTAATGCCATTCGGTGCCTTTGCCGAGCTTATGCCGGGAGTTGACGGACTTGTTCACATCTCCCAAATCTCAAATCATCGCATCGGAAAGCCCGAAGAGGTTCTGAGCGTTGGCGAAGAGGTCGATGTCAAAATTACTGCGATTGATACCGATAAGCAGAAGATTTCACTGAGCATCCGCGCATTGCTTGAGCCGGAGAAGAAGCCTGAAGGCGAGCAGGAAGAAACAGTTGCTGAAGAAAAGGCTCTCGTTTACGAGGTCTCCATAGCAGGAGAAGCAACCGGTGTTGCGCCCGAACCCGAAGAAACAAAATAAATCTTCCGCAATGTAAAAAAAATAACCCCCTGTTTACGAGCTTCGTAACCAGGGGTTTTGTTTTCCGCTGATTATCGCCAAAAATGGCCGTTTATGCCCGAAATATGAAGCCGGCAAGTATATAGCTTCATATTCCTCGGGAATTTAACTTTATTTAATAATTTGTTATACTTTCTTGCTAATTTTCAATTTTTCGTGTATAATCAATATATAGACTACATAATTTATCAATTTTTAGACGGGAGGGATTTAACTTGTTCAGCGTTGGAGACCGGATCGCGCACCCCATGCACGGCGCGGGAGTAATAGACAGCATCGTTAAACGTAAAGTTGACGGCGCAGAGAAAGATTACTATGTACTCAAACTTCCCGTCGGTGATATGCTGGTGATGATACCGGTCGATTGCACGGAAAGTATCGGAGTCAGACCGATTGTTAAACCTGCGGAAGCGGAAGATATAATTCACGCGTTTGAGGGTATTGAGGTCAACATGACTCAGAATTGGAATAAACGTTATCGGGAGAACATGGTTAAAATCAAAAGCGGGGATCTTTTGGAAGTTGCCGCTGTAATAAAAGGATTAATGCTTAGAGATACTGACAGGGGACTTTCCACCGGAGAGCGAAAAATGCTCCACTCTGCGAAGCAAATACTGATTTCCGAAATTGTTTTATCCGAAAGCATTAGCTATGAGGAAGTCGAGCAGAGAATAAATATAGCTGTTATTTAACAATCGTTTGGCGGGTAGCGTAAGCATTAGGTAATTCTTTATGCTGACGCGCCCGTTTGCAATTTACGCACAATTTATGACCATTCCATTTGTTGGTCTTTTTGTGCCTTTAATGTAACGAGAGGAATGGACATAAAAATGTCGATTATGAACCTTTTCGATTTAATACAGAAAAATATAAACTGCTCAGTTGTTATCGTAGCGGCAGGATCTTCTAGCCGCTTTGGAAGCGACAAGCTTATCGCCACGCTTTCCGGAATTCCCGTTCTGGCATATTCTCTTACAACTTTTGAGAGCTGCAAATATGTTTCGGAAATTATTGTGGTTACAGATACTGAGAAAATAACCGAAATCGCGGAGCTCTGCGACAAATACAATATCAGCAAGGTCACAAAAATCGTCTGCGGCGGCTCAACGCGCCTTGAATCCGCTTTGAGCGGAGTTTCCGAGACTGATAAGCGCTGCAATCTCATTGCGATTCACGACGGGGCAAGGCCGCTCGTGACAACGAAGATAATTGAAGACACAATCGAAAGCGCATATAAATACAAGGCGGCGATTCCGGTTGTTCCGGCCTCGGATACGGTAAAAATCGTTTCCAACTCTTTCATTTCCGAAACGCCTCTCCGCTCATCGGTTTTCTGTGCTCAGACGCCGCAGGTTTTTGTTCCCGAGCTTATAAAGGGCGCTCTGACAAATGCTCTCCAAAATGATATTGCTGTATTCGACGATGCTTCTGCTGTTGAATATTTGGGATTTTACGTTTGCGTTACCGAGGGAAGCGAAGAGAATATCAAAATTACAACTCCGCTTGATATGAAGGTTGCAGAGTGCATCCTTGCTTCGAGAAAGGAGAGAGCGTCTATATGAGAATCGGTCACGGTTATGATGTACACAGGCTCGTTGAAAAAAGAAAGCTGATAATCGGCGGGGTAAATATCCCTTTTGCGAGAGGACTTGACGGACATTCGGATGCGGACGTTTTGCTTCACGCCGTCATGGACGCTCTGCTGGGCGCGGCGGCTCTCGGAGATATAGGAATGATGTTTCCCGACAATGACCCAAAGTATCAAAATGTGGACAGTATGGAACTCTTGAGGCTGGTTTTTGACAGAATATCAATCTCCGGCTATCACGTTGAAAACCTAGACTGCACGGTTATAGCGCAGGCGCCCAAACTTGCGGGATATATTCCCGACATGATAGAAAAGATTGCCGGAGTGCTATATGTGGATACTGGCTGCGTAAATGTCAAGGCAACCACAGAGGAGCATCTCGGGTTTACGGGCTCGGGCGAGGGGATTGCCGCCCATGCCGTAGTACTGCTAGATAACTGAACATGCGCATTAATTGAGCATAGAATATCTCAGACCGACTCTCGGTCAAGCTACCTGTCGGAAGGAAAAATTTCTATGCTTCATTATTTACTCATGTGCAGATCGCTCACCTTCGCGCAAAGAGCTTCTCGCGCACTTGAGCGCATTGGCCCGTAATAATTACAAAAGCTCTGAAAAGCGTAACAGGGCAGGGCTTAATTATTGCGACAAGGTTTCAGAAAAAAACCTTGTTCGTTCAATAACCACGCTCAAGGATTCCGGACTCGGACCGACAAGGGTGTTTCTTGTTTCCCACGACGGGTCCGTTTGCGAGGTGCCAAAATGATTTATCTTGATTGCTCGGTTACGAGCTTACAAAAGCCACGAGAGGTTTCTGTTGCCGTCAGCCGCGCTATTGGAGCAATGGCAAGCCCCGGAAGGGGCAGTCACAGGCCGGAAATGCTTGCAACTGACTGTGTTTTTGACTGCCGTATGCTACTCGCGTCATTTTTCAATGTTGCCGACCCCGAAAATGTTATATTTACTTTTAACGCCACGCACGGCCTAAATATCGCTATCAATTCGCTTGTTTCAGTGGGGGACAAAGTTGTAATCTCGGGCTATGAGCACAATTCGGTTACACGGTCTTTAAAGGCTCTAAATGCCGAAGTTTGTGTATCCAAATCAGGGTTTTCAATCATAAGGCGACGGTTGAGGCAATCGGAAAGGCTCTTCATGGCACAAAATGTGCGGTTTGCAATCACGTATCAAACGCCTTTGGATTTATTCTGTCAATTCGGGAAATATCGGAGCTTTGCCGCAAATACGGCGTTCCGCTTATTATAGATGCCTCGCAGTCCGCCGGAACAATAACGATAAATTTTGCTGCGTTGGACGCCGCTTTTATCGCAATGCTCGGGCACAAGGACTTGCTCGGTTCGCAGGGGACAGAAGTTTTGCTTTGCAATCATGAAGTTAAGCCGATTTTATTCGGCGGCACGGGCAGCAATAGCGCAACTAGCCTTATGTCTGAATTTCTGCCTGACAGACTTGAGGCGGGAACTCACAATGTCGTGGGTATAGCATGGCTCAATCGGGTGTGCTATCAATTATGAGCAGCAGAATCGGCAGCGATGAGCTTGCTGAAAGGTTAGAAAATGCCGGAATTTGCGTTAGGGCCGGTTTGCATTGTGCGCCGACAGCGCACGAAACTGTCGGTACAATTGAAGAAGGCATGGTTCAATTTAGTTTTTCTCCGTTCAATACGTTCTCTGAGGTAAGTTAAGCGGCGGATTCGCTAAAAAAAAATGAATACGTTGTAAATAACTGCATTTACGTTTGCCATTTCATGTCTCTTATTATATAATAAATTCCGTGTAATTGTTTTACCGGACAAATCCGGTTACAAATATTCTGTCTTGTGTGGCGATTTTGCTTGAACTATTTACAGATAGAGGTTTTTTCTTATGGAGCAGTTCAAAAATTCAATTTTACAGACAGTTCAATATCTTCTGTCTGCCAGGGTGCCGGACATAATCGACATCCTTATTGTCGCGTATTTGATATACAAGCTAATCGGACTTATTAGAAGGACAAACTCTCACAGGATTGCAAAAGGGGTTGTCATCGTCATTCTGGTGCTTTGGGTTTCCGACTGGTTTAATCTGACCGTGATACATTTTCTTTTGAGTAAAACTGTCGAGGTAGGCTTGCTGGCTCTGGTCATTCTGTTTCAGCCTGAACTGCGGCGTGCTCTTGAAAAAGTCGGCAGCGGAAGCATAATGTCCTTGTTCCGTGGGAATGTCCAAGTTCAAGCGATGGACACGGCTATTATGCAGACAGTTATTGCCTGCAAGGCAATGTCAAAGAACAAAACAGGCGCTCTCATCGTTTTTGAGCGCATTAACAAGTTGGACAACCAGATCAATACAGGAACAATCGTCAATTCCGACACAACGGCAGAGTTGCTGAAAAACATTTTCTATAATAAGGCTCCCCTTCACGACGGAGCGGTTATAATCAGCGAAGGAAGAATTTCGGCCGCAGGTTGCATGCTTCCTCTTTCAAGTAATCAGAACCTCAGCCGCGAATTGGGAATGCGCCACAGGGCGGGAATAGGCATGAGCGAGCATTCCGACGCCGTTGTTGCCATAGTGTCCGAGGAAACCGGAGCAATATCAGTTGCGGTAGACGGTATGCTTAAGCGCCATTTATCGCCGGAAACCTTTGAGAAGATTCTCCGAAACGAGATAATTATTGAAGAAGAACTCAGTACAGAAAAGAAGAAAAAATCATACCTTGATTTTTTTAAGGTGAACAAGAATGGGTAAAAAGAATGTGAAATCCAGTATACTGGATAACAAGTTTTTGTGGGTCGTTGTTTCTCTTCTTGCTTCAGTCCTGCTCTGGGTATATGTAACAACATCTGAAGGCGATGTTATAGAGCGAACCTTCGAGGGCGTTCAGGTTGTATTCAAAGGACAGGATACTCTGCTAGAAAAAGAGGGGCTGGTTATTTCAAACATCAGCGCGAACACGGTCAGCGTGCGCATTAGGACAACACGCCGCGAGATTTCAAAGCTTTCTTCAAGCAATATTGTCGCGGTTGTCGACGTTTCAAAGTTTAATTCAAACGGAAACTACAATCAGTCTGTTACCATTGAGTTTCCTACGGGAAGCGATACAAGCTCGATTGATATTGTAACTACGCTTCCATCAAGTGTCTCTTTCAATATCGACAAAACGAGTACCAAGACTATTGAGCTTAAAGGAAAATTCGTTGGCACAGTAGCTGAAGGCTATGCGGCACATCCAATCGAATTTGACCCGCAGACAGTTACAATCAGCGGACCTGAAAACGAGATTAGTAAGGTGGTCTGCGGATGGGTTGAGGTTGACCGAGACAACGCCGACAAAACAATCCAGTTCGTTTCCTCATATGTCCTTATGGACGAAGATGGAAATGAAATTGCGACTGACAACATAACCCTCAGCGATGAAACGGTTTCCGTTACGGTCCCGATAACTTCAACTAAGGAAGTTCCTCTGTCGGTCGATTTAATTGAGGGCGGGGGAGCAAGTGCCGAGAACGTCGAGATTACCTATGAGCCTTCTACCATAACGATTGCGGGGGACGCCGAAACGCTTGACGGAATTAACAAAATATCGCTTGGAACTATCGACTTGTCATCGTTTGCTTCTACATTTGAGGACACCTATACTATAGTTCTCGATAACAATGTAACGAATGTAACCGGTATTGCACAGGTCAAAGTTACAGTTACGATTATCGGGCTTGAAACAAAAAAGTTCAATGTTACGAACATTACAACGATAAACGGTCCTTCAGGACGGACAGCCTCCGTAATCACAGAAAACATTGAGGTCACACTGCGGGGCAAAAGCAGCGTACTATCAAAAGTCGCAGCGAATAACATCCGCGTAGTCGCAGATCTTACCGATATAGGCTCCACGACCGGCGTATTCCAACCGTCAGCAAAGGTATATGTGGATGGCTTCACAGGCGTTGGCGAAATCGGCGATTACAGTGTATATGTTAAGATTAAGTAGCTAATAAATTACATTATTCCAAACTTTAACTGCACAAAATGTAAATTATCGGCATTTGGCGGAAAGGATATTCCTATATGGTTAAAAGTATGACCGGCTATGGCGGAGCAAAAGAAACAGAAGGTGTATATAAGCTCGCTGTTGAGCTCAAGAGCGTTAACAACAGATACCTTGATATATCGGTGCGCCTTCCGAGAAGCTTTATGTACGCCGAAGAGGCGGTTAAATCGGCGGTTCAAACCCATGTTTCGCGAGGAAAGGTAGATGTTTTCATCTCGTTTGACGCATCTTCCGGCGAGGGCATTGCAGTAACAGTGAATGAGGATTTGGCAGCGGGATACAAGGCCGCAATAGAGAGCATCGGTGCAAAGCTCGGCGTCAGTTCTGATGTAACGGCCTATCAGATTTCGCGATTATCGGACGTCCTGAGCTTGGACAAAAAAGAGATAGAAAAAGACGAAGCGCATAAGGCGCTTATGCAGGTCTTGGAGAAAGCGCTGTCCGATTTTGATACTATGCGTGAGCGCGAGGGCAGAAAGCTTTTTGATGATATTTCTTCTCGTCTTAACTCCATTGAGGAATTTGTGTCCTTTGTCGAAACGCGTTCTCCGCAGGCCGTAACGGAATACCGCGAAAGACTTACAAAAAGGATGCAAGAGATACTCGAAAACAAGCAGATTGACGAGGGGCGTATACTTACCGAGGCGGCGATTTATGCCGACCACATCGCAACTGACGAGGAAACTGTCCGGCTCAGGAGCCATATCAGTCAAATGCGCGAGATGCTTATCTGTGATACTCCAACAGGGAGAAAGCTTGATTTCATAGTGCAGGAGCTAAACCGCGAAACTAACACAATCGGTTCAAAGTGCAACAACAATGGAATAACCCGTGTCGTTTTGGACATGAAATCCGAAATTGAAAAAATCAGAGAGCAGGTTCAAAACATTGAATAGGGGGGAGTAAACCTTGAAACTTATCAACATTGGCTTTGGCAATATGGTTTCGGCCTCTCGAGTAATCGCCATTGTAAGCCCAGAATCAGCGCCGATTAAGAGAATAATACTTGATGTGCGCGACAGGGGACAGCTCATTGACGCAACCTACGGAAGACGAACCAGAGCCGTCGTGATTATGGACAGCGGTCACGTTATACTTTCGGCGATACAGCCTGAAACCGTCGCCGGCAGGATGAGCGGTAAAAACGAACAAGAAGTCGGAGGTGACTCGGAAAATGAGTGATTGCGGGAAATTGATTGTGGTGTCCGGTCCGTCCGGTGCCGGTAAAAGCACGGTCATTTCGCGAGTTATGGAAGCAGACAAAAGTGTTGTGTTTTCCGTTTCCGCCACGACCAGAAAGCCGCGCGAGGGGGAGCGCGAAGGCGTGGATTACTATTTCACGAGCTTTGAGCGTTTCCGCCAAATGATTGAAGACGACGAGCTTCTGGAACATGCTGAATATGTCGATAACTGCTACGGAACTCCCAAAGCTCCCGTAATAGCGAACTTCGAAAAAGGTCTGAGCGTTTTGTTCGACATCGAGGTTCAGGGCGCGATGCAAATCAAGAACAGGTGTCCGGACGCAATACTGATTTTTGTCATTCCTTCAGATTTTTCTCAGATTGAGAAGAGACTTCACGCAAGAGGAACTGACAGCGAGGAAAAAATTAAACAGCGTATCAAAACAGCGAGATTTGAGTATTCAATGGCTCTGAATTACGACTACATCGTGATAAACGATGACCCGGATTCGGCTGCCAACGAGATTAAATCCATTATAACCGCCGAAAAATGCAAATCGGCAGAACGAAAAAATTATTTAACTGAGGTGTGTTCATTATGATGCTATATCCCCCCCTTGCCGATTTAGTACAGAAGGTCGGAAGCCGTTACCTGCTTGTTAACCTGATTTCCCGCAGAGCCAGAGAAATTTCCACACAGGCTGATGATAACGGAATCCATCTTGATAAAAAGCCTGTATCTACAGCAATAGATGAGGTCTATACAGGAAAGATAAAGGCAATCGAAAATTCTAAGAACTAAAGAATCGAAGTGTCCCCTCCGTGAATTATTCCGCTATGGCGAAAGCAAATTTCGAGCACTATGGGATACCCGGCATTTTCTGACAAAGGAGCGATGACATTGTGGATAAACTGGTTGCAAAAATAGCGGTGTCGGCCGCTACCTATCAGATTGACAAGCCATATGATTATATCGTTCCTGAGAATCTTGCAGACGTGATGTTGCCCGGTATGCGCGTAATCGTCCCATTTTCAAAGGGCAACAGAAAAACAGAAGGCATAGTTCTCGATTTGTTTCAAACATCCGACTACGAAAAGCTGAAATGCGTTTTCTCCATATTAGACGAAAGCCCCATTATTTCGGAGGAGCTCATTAAGCTTTCGCTGTGGATGCGCGAGCGTTTTTTCTGCACGGTTTACGATGCCGTAAAAGCAATGCTTCCGGCAGGGCTTTGGTATAATCTGAGCGCGACCTGCCGCATAGCGGAGGGCATCGTTAAGGATGAAGCATACGAGGCCGCGGCGCGTTCCGAAAAACAGCGCAGGGTTCTTGACGTCGTTTTTGCGCACGGCGGAAAAAGCGAATATCGCGATATTGAGATTGCTTTCGGTTCCGAAGACCCCTTGAGCGCTATTCGCGGCCTTGCAGCCAAAGGCATCGTTATAACAGAATGCCTTGAAAGCCGCAGAATTAAGGATAAAACGGTTAGCTTTGCTTCCTTAGCAGTGCAAAGCGAAAATGCAACTGAAACGGCAGCCGCAAAAAAGCGTACTTCACCGTCCCAGTCCGCTGTGCTTGAGCTATTAACGAATTTTGGCGGAGCCACAGTAAACGACATTCGTTATCTTACTGGCGCCGGAAACGCCGTTATCAAAAGACTTGAGCAGGACGGGCTGATTGTCATTGACCAGATTGAGGTATTTCGCAGACCCGATTACAGAGAAGGTGAAAAGCTTTCGCTTCCCGAACTGAGCGAACAGCAGAAAGAGGCTTTTGATGGCATTCTTTCTCTTGTGAACGGGGATTGCGCCGCTTGTTCGCTGCTTTACGGGATAACCGGCAGCGGAAAGACCGCCGTTTATATCCACCTTATTGATACGCTTTTGAAAAAGGACAAGTCCTCAATACTGCTCGTTCCCGAAATTGCGCTTACGCCGCAGATGCTGGAGACCTTTTCCTCGTATTTCGGTGATGAAATCGCCGTAATGCACAGTTCACTTTCAGCGGGTGAGCGCTACGACGAATGGAAGCGAATAAAACGCGGCATAGCTAGGGTCGTCGTCGGCACTCGAAGCGCAGTTTTTGCACCGGTTCGGGATCTTGGGCTGATAATTATTGACGAGGAGCAGGAGGACACCTATAAGTCTGAGAATGCGCCCCGTTATCACGCACGCGACGTTGCAAAATTTCGCTGTACGAAAACAAATGCCGCCTTGCTGCTTGGTAGCGCAACTCCCGACATCGTTACAAGATATAACGCTCAGATAGGTAAGTACAGCTTTTTCTCTTTGTCAGAGAGATACAACCAGATGTCTCTTCCGTTGGTCGAAATCGTTGACATGAAAAAAGAACTCCGCAACGGAAACGGCGGAGATTTAAGCACCGTATTAATCAAAGAGCTTGAGGATAACATTTCTAAGGGCGAACAGAGTATTTTGTTTCTCAACCGCCGCGGGAGCTTCAAGCTTATAAGCTGCTGCGAATGTGGTTATACATATAAGTGTCCTCGCTGCAGCGTCAGTCTCACATATCACAGCGCAAATAATCGGCTGATGTGCCATTATTGCGGTCACACACAGAGTGTGGACGCCTCGTGCCCCGATTGCGGCGGCAAACTTAATTTTGTCGGTTCAGGCACACAAAAAATCGAGGAGGAGCTCCATGAGCTTTTCCCCGAAACTGAAGTTGTACGGTTGGACACCGATACGGTTTCCGGAGCAGGGTCGCACGACGTTCTGCTGAATAGATTTAAGGATGAGAAAATTCCGATTCTAATCGGCACGCAAATGGTGACAAAGGGGCTGGATTTCCCAAATGTCACGCTAGTCGGTGTTCTTTTGGCGGATCAGTCGCTCTATGCAGGCGACTACAGGGCGTCCGAGCGGACTTTTTCGCTCATTACTCAGGTTGTTGGTCGCTCAGGCAGAGGCGAGGTCGCAGGAAGAGCGGTCATTCAGACCTTTACGCCGCAAAATCAGGTGATTATGCAGGCGGCGCAGCAGGATTACGACGGCTTCTACTCATCGGAGCTTGAAATGCGAAGACTCCAATGGTGCCCTCCATTTTCAGAATTGTTTGCCGTTACCGCAGTCGGGCAAAACGAAACAGCAGTTCTGTGCAGCTTGAACACTGCAAAGCAGATTCTTACAAAAGAGCTTGCAGGCAGGGCGGATGTACGGATTTTGGGTCCGGCTCCGCTATCGGTTGTTCGTGTGAACTTAAGCTTCCGTTATCGCTTGACCTTGTCGTGCAAGGAAGACAGGGCAGTTAGGGAGCTAATTTCAAATGTTATAATCTTCTGCAACACTAACAAAGAATTTAAGGGCGTTACTGTTTTCGGAGATATTAACGCCAATCAATAAATGAAAAAAGAAAAAAATACATTGAACAGGAGTTTGGATATGGCGATTCGCAGCATAGTGCAAAAAGGCGATAGCGTGCTTGAAAAGCACTGTCGTCCCGTTACAGAGTTTAACGAGCGACTTCACATATTGCTTGACGATATGAAGGAAACTCTTTCAGAATCTGGCGGAGTTGGGCTTGCGGCTCCGCAGGTGGGCGTTTTGCGCCGTGCGGTTGTCGTTATAGAAACCAATGTACCAGAGGACGGAGAAGAGTATTTTATCGAGCTAATCAACCCCAAAATTATATTTGAGGACGGCGAACAGCGAGGACCGGAGGGCTGTCTTTCATTCCCCGGGAAATACGGGATTGTGACGCGACCGAACTTTGCAAAGGTTCGAGCGCAGGACAGAAACGGCAATTTTTTTGAAGTGGAGGGAGAAGCCCTGACAGCTCGATGCTTTTGCCACGAACTTGACCATCTGGACGGGATACTGTTTCCCGAGCGTGCGGAGCGCATGCTCACACCCGAAGAATTGCGTGATGAAAGTGTGTCCACGCCCGAAGAATAAAGCGACTGATTCGCAGTAATTGGAGATGATCGCCAATGCGTATAGTTTTTATGGGCACGCCAGATTTTGCTGCGGCCTCGCTTAACCGCCTGATAGATGAAGATTTTGACGTTGTCGGAGTTTTTACACAGCCGGATAAGCCAAAGGACAGGGGAATGAAGCTCACTGCAAGCCCAGTGAAGGAAATTGCGCTCGCGTCCGGCATACCGGTGTTCCAGCCCGAGAAAATGCGCGACGGAACGGCTCTGGAGGCCTTGAAGTCGCTTTCGCCGGATTTGGTTGTGGTAGTTGCTTATGGACGGATTTTACCGGACGATATTTTGGCGGTCCCAACGAATGGAACTATCAACATTCACGGCTCGCTATTACCTAAATACCGAGGTGCCGCGCCCATACAGTGGGCAGTTTTGAACGGCGACAAGATAACGGGAGTATGTTCCATGTATCTTGCTTCCGAGCTTGACAGCGGAGATGTTATATATACAGCTGAAACCGAGATTGGCGAATTCGAAACCTCCGGAGCGCTTTTTGAACGCCTGCGCGACATAGGCGCCGAGCTTTTATGCAAAACTGTGCATGACATTGACCGTGGCTGTGCACCCAGAACACCGCAGAACGCCGCGCTTGCAACTCTTGCACCGCCACTTAATAAAGAAATGAGCCCAATCGACTGGCACAAAACACCGCGCGAGATCGTCAAGCACATTTGCGGACTTGATCCGTGGCCTGTTGCAACGGCAGAGCTTGTGGGGATTTCCTTAAAGATTTATGGGGCGGAATACACTGATAAAAAAACCGATATGCAGGCAGGAATGGTAGTGTCTGCGAACAGCAAGAATGGTATCGAAGTTGCCTGCGGAAACGGGGAAACCATACTCATTACGCGCTTGCAGGCACCGGCAGGCAAACAGATGTCGGCAGGAGATTATCTTCGCGGACACCCAATGAACATCTAGAAATTCGGCGCGGTACGCGCATTGGAGGGTACAATGGCAAAATCGTCCAGAGAGGCGGCTTTATCCGTTTTGGAGCGCTGCCGCAGAAATCAAGCATTTTCGGATGCGCTGTTGGGCAGCGTGATGCAATCGGCCGGTCTTAGTCCTAAAGACAGCGCCCTGTGCACTAGACTTTGCTATGGCGTTTTACAAAACATGCTACTCTGTGACTATTACATAAACCATTTTGCCGCAAATGCCCAGAAGCTGGAGCCAAAGGTTCGTGACATTCTGCGTCTGTCCGTCTATCAAATACTGTTTATGGACAAAATTCCCTCACACGCCGCTGTTAGCGAGGGCGTTGAGCTTTGCAAAAAGAGCGGATTTTCCAGAGCTTCAGGTCTTGTAAACGCCGTTTTGCGCAAGATTTCGGATAACAAGGACAAGCTGCCCGCAATACCCAATAAGGATATAACCGAATATCTTTCAATAAAATACAGCACTCCCATTGGGCTTGTTAAAAAACTTAGCAACGAATTCGGAGCCGATTTTGTCGAGAGGCTTTTAAGGGCAAATAACGAAGCCGCTCCGCTTACGATTCAGGTAAACACATTGAAAACAAGTGCCGCTGATCTTGTAACAATGTTGGAGGGCAAAGGTATATTTGTCATGCCGCATGATTTATTAACGGATTGCTTTGATATTTACGGTACGGGAGATATATCCGGACTTGAAGAGCACAAAAACGGTCTTTTTTACGTTCAGGATGCGGCGGCGCGTATTTCTGTGCTGGCAGCAGATCCAAAGTCGGGAGATACCGTTTTGGATGCCTGCGGTGCACCGGGAGGAAAGAGCTTTGCCTGTGCTATTGAGATGAATAACAGCGGAAAGATATATTCAAACGACATCCACGAAAACAAGCTTATCCGCGTCAAAGAGGGCGCAAAGCGTCTGGGTATAGATATAATCTCCACCGGTGTTATGGACGCAACAAAACCGGACAAGAGCCTTGTATCGTCCTTTGACCTTGTTATTGCGGATGTTCCATGCTCTGGACTTGGAGTTATCAGAAAAAAACCTGATATTCGCTACAAGGAACTTTCGGAAATCGAAAAGCTGCCGGAAATGCAACTTAACATTTTGAATGGACTTGCACCCTGCGTAAAGCCCGGCGGAGTGCTCGTATATTCAACCTGTACCGTTTTAGAACAGGAAAACGGCGGAGTTATTGACCGCTTTTTAAGTGAACACAAGGAATTTTCTGCCGAAGACTTTGTATTGCCTTCTCCAATCGGCGAGGGTAAAAACGGCAGGCTTAGCCTGTATCCGCACGTACACCATACAGACGGATTTTTTGTCTGCAAATTAAGGAAACAAAATGAAAACTGATATAAAATCAATGCTTCCAGAGGAAATTGAAACCGCTCTCGCTAAAATCGGAGAGCCGAAATACAGAGCAAAACAAGTTTTTACATGGCTTAGCAGGGGAGCGCGCTCATTTGACGAGATGTCAGACCTTCCAAAAAAGCTGCGCACAGTCCTAGAAGAAAACTTTTTCGTAACTGATCCAAAGCCCCTCCGTAAACAGATTTCGCAAATCGACGGCACCGTTAAATATCTCTGGGAGCTGAAAGACGGAAACGCCGTTGAAACTGTTGTCATGAGCTATTTGCACGGAAACACAGTCTGCATTTCGACGCAGGTCGGCTGCCGCCAAGGCTGCGCTTTCTGCGCGTCAACAATAGGCGGCTTAGTCCGAAACCTCGAGCCCTCCGAGATGCTTGACGAGGTGCTGTTTTCTCAGATAGATTCCGAGCTTCAGATTTCAAACATCGTGCTTATGGGAATAGGGGAGCCGCTGGATAATTATGACAATGTCGTCAAATTCTTAAAGCTTGTCAACCATCCGGACGGTATGAACATTGGAATGCGGCATATTTCGCTCTCGACCTGCGGAATGACAGAAAAAATTGACAAACTGGCGGAGCTTAACTTACAATTGACATTATCAATTTCTCTTCATGCACCGGATGACGAAACGCGGACAAAGCTGATGCCCGTTAACCGAGTCGGGGGCGTCGACGAGTTGATTACCACCTGCAAGAAATATTTTAAGCGCACAGGCAGGCGGATTTCCTTTGAGTACGCGATGATAGACGGCGTCAATGACACGCCTATGCACGCAATATTGCTTGCCAGAAAGGCAAATTCATGCGGGGCACACATTAACCTCATACCGCTCAATCACGTTGAGGAGAGAGAATTTAAGCCCTCCACAGCGGAAAACCTAAAGAGCTTCGTGAAAATCCTTGATGAAAACGGAGCAAATTCAACTATTCGCAGAAAGCTCGGCGGTGATGTCGATGCTTCATGCGGTCAATTAAGAAGAAATGTCACCAAAAGTGGTGACTGACAGATAAAGGCCGAAAGGCGCGTGCGAAACAATTAAAGTTCTTTCGCACTTAGGAGGAGCAAATGAAAGGCTACACCATAACCGATGTCGGTAAGGTGAGAAACGAAAATCAGGACTGTGTTCGGTTTATTCAGAACACTAAGCCGTCCTGCGCCATTCTCGCGCTCTGCGACGGAATGGGAGGCGCGAAGGCGGGGAGCGTTGCAAGTGAAATTGCACTTACTTCCTTTACGAAGCAAGTCATTAAAGATCTTTCCGACAAAAAAAGCAATGACAACATTACTGATGTGGCAAGCAGTGCTGCGTCTATTGCAAATGACCTCGTCTACGAACGCAGCAGCACAGATAAATCGTGCGAAGGAATGGGTACAACACTTGTCGCGGCTATTTTCAAAGGTAAAGAGTGCTGCGTAATAAATGTAGGCGACAGCAGGGCATATCTCATTTCTGGCGGTGAAATATCGCAGATTACGCGCGACCATTCCTTTGTCGAGGAAATGATTGGTAAAGGAAAAATAACGCGGGAGCAGGCACGTAATCACCCCAAAAAGAACATAATCACCCGTGCACTGGGAGCTGAGAAAACTGTCGTTAGCGACACGTTTTCACTCGAACTGAAGAGAAACGACTTGCTCCTTTTATGCTCAGACGGACTGAGCAATACGCTGTGCGACACGGAAATTCTTGATATTGTCAAGAATAAAAATAACCTTGACGACATTGGAAAAGAACTGCTGGATATGGCCCTTTCAAGAGGTGCTCCGGACAATGTGACGGTAGGCTTACTTAGAAAATAATTTGAACCTCGTGTATTGGAGGATAAATGATGGAAAATTGTATGGACAGGTATCTGGGTCAATTACTTGACAACAGATATGAGATATTGGAGGTAATCGGCTCCGGTGGCATGGCCGTTGTTTACAAGGCCTTATGTCACAGGCTTAATCGCTATGTCGCTGTTAAGGTCTTAAAAGACGAATTTGCTAACGATAACGAGTTCCGTGAGCACTTCAGGGCAGAATCTCAGGCTGTTGCGATGCTTTCCCACCCGAACATAGTGTCGGTCTACGATTTCAGCCGAGATTCCAATTGTCAATATATTGTAATGGAGCTTTTAGAGGGAATTACCCTAAAACAATACATGCAGAAAAAGGGCGCTCTCAGCTGGAAAGAGGCACTGCATTTTGCCACGCAAATTTCCAGGGCATTGAGTCATGCACACAGCAAGGGCATTGTGCATCGCGATATTAAGCCTCAGAATATAATGGTCGTTAAAGACGGCAGCATTAAGGTCGCCGATTTCGGGATTGCACATCTCCAGAATGAGAGCAATGCCGAGGCACCGGAAACGATGGGCTCTATCCACTACATCAGCCCCGAGCAGGCTCATGGTGATCCTGTTGATGCCCGTGCGGATATTTATTCTCTGGGTGTGGTTATGTACGAAATGCTCACCGGCAGGCTTCCGTACGACGGAGATACGGTTGAGGCTATTGCCATTCAGCACTTAAGCCAGATGCTTACGCTTCCGGGAGATATAAAATCAGATATTCCTGTCCAACTTGAGAATATTACACTTCGGGCTATCGCAACCGACATAAACTCGCGCTATCAGTCCGCTGATGAGCTTTTAAGCGATCTTGAGGCGTTCCGCAAGAGTCAGGCACTGATTAATGCCGATTCCGTTATGGCCGAGGACATGGAGGCTACGTTTGACGATAACACGTCGCTTTTCAGCAAGTTTTTCGGCACAAAGAACAACCCTTCAAGCGAGAGCTATGCTCGAAGAAAAGCGCGCTCAAGGCGGGTCAGCACATTTTCGGGCTTTGCGCTTATAACGATATTCCTTATTGCTATTCTTTCATTTTTATGGAGTTTTTGGATTAAGGATATTTTCGTGGATTCCGAGAGGATTGATATTCCGAGTTTTGTCGGCGAGGACAGCGAGACCGTTACTAACAGCGACGCATATACCGATACTTTCAATTTCCATGTCAAATACGCGATTGACCCCAATACGCCCGAAGGTCAGGTTATCAGTCAGGATCCTGAGGCAGGACGCAACATCGCCCTTGGCGAAGATGGGATAGACGTAGAGCTTACAGTTAGCACGGGAATCATGATGACAACAATGCCTGACATGTCAAACCATGAATACCGTGAGGCAACTCTGGCACTTGAAAAGCTCGGCTTTGTTGTTGAAACGGAAACAGTAGCTTCCGATACTATTACCGAAGGTTACGTTGTCAGCACTAATCCTGCGGCAAATGAACAAGTGGCACAAGGTTCAACGGTTTATCTTTCGATTAGCGGCGGACCGGACCTCAAACAGGTCACGATGCCAAGCGTTCTCGGAAAATCAAAGGATGCGGCGGTAACGAAGCTTAAAGGACTTCTTCTTGATATCGGAAGTATCAGCGAGGTGGAAGACGATTCCGCCGCCGGAACGGTAATATGGCAAAGCATCGATTCAGGAGAATCGGTTGCGGAGCATACCGTTATATACTTAAAGGTTTCAAAGGGACCAAAGCCAAGTCCCTCGCCGGAAGTTTCTCCGGCTGAGTCAGTGACTCCTGCCGTAACGTCCGGAGGGGCTTGAGCCTAATGGGAACTGGAATAATAATTAAGGCACTGAGCGGCTTCTATTACGTCCGAAGTGAAGACAAAACAGTTGAGTGCAGAGCGCGAGGCCGCTTTAGGCTAGATGGAATTTCTCCGCTTGTGGGCGATTGCGTGGATTTCTGCCTTGACTTAAACGGAAAAGGGACAGTTGACAATGTCCACGAGCGAAAGAATAGCTTTTACCGTCCTTCCGTGGCGAATATCGATTGTATGGTGATTCTTGCTTCGGCAGTCAACCCGATTACGGATCCTTTCCTAATCGACAGGGTCACGGCGCTTGCCGAAAATGCGGGCTGTGAAATAATCATTTGCATAAACAAAACGGACATGGACAGAGGCGATGCGCTTTTCGAGATATATAAATCCACAGGCTACACCCTTATCAGAACGAGCGCAGATACCGGCGAAGGCATTGAAGAGCTCAGAGCCACCATTAATGGCAAGTTGTGCGCCTTTACGGGCAACTCCGGAGTTGGGAAATCAAGTGTTTTAAATGCGCTTTCGCCCGAACTGAATATTAAGGTCGGCGAAGTTAGCGACAAGCTTGGACGAGGAAAGCACACAACTCGCCACGTTGAGATATTTTCCCTAGGAAATGACGCTTATATTGTCGATACACCCGGGTTTTCCTCATTCGACTTGGAAAAAACGGAACATATTTCAAAGGAGTTGCTGCAATATTCTTTCCGTGAGTTTGAACCGTTTATCGGAAAATGCCGTTTTGACGACTGTGCCCATATAAAAGAGCCGGATTGTGCGGTGCTTGAAGCCATTGAGAACAAAACGATAAACAAATCGCGGCATGACAGCTATGTGAGACTCTACGAAATCGCTTCTCAGGTCAAGGACTGGGAACTGAAATAAACTTTCTATTACAAACAAAATCTCCTCTGCATATAATGTACAGGGTACAGAATATGCGGAGGATTTTCTGTTGCACGCAGACCGCTTTTAATTCCCAGAGCAAAATGATAAAGGAGTAAAAGCTTCCAGTTATATGTTCCATTTAACGAGAGATAGTCAATTTTAACATCAAAACAAGGCGAAAATAATAAATAACACTAACTTTCCTTATTATTAAGGATTGTTAGTGCTGTTTGTTGTGCACCTTTTGCGCAGTTTTGCGATTGGTTTGTCATATGGTTTTATATAATTCTTATTGTTAAACAAGGTTACAGTTAATAGCACTCACTATTGGCAATCATCAGCTCTTTAAAAGGCAAATCATTTTACCAAAATAAACTTTTTATTCTAATACAATATTTAAAAAAAATGACAGGGATAGCCTGTCTTTTTTAGTTATGTCTCTATTAAATTAACAGCAATAATCAGACGCTGATATTTCTATATCCATAATTCTTATATTTTTAGTTGTGTTTATCCCTAGAAAATAGTTTTATAATTTTTTCACTAATCCAATTGATGGTTTTTGATTTATTAGCTACTAAAGAAATTAGTTTCAAGAAAAAGATAACTATTATCAAATAAATAATAATTGTGAATGTAGTTCTCAAAATGTCCAATTTAACTGCGCCTTTCTATTTAAATTTTATAACTGTAATTTATTGTATAACATATATTCCGAAAAGTCCATCAAATAGCAATTATATTCAAATTCTAAATTTTAATAAAAAATAGAGTACATACGGTACGCCCGTCATGTTTTCGTATTATTTCCGAACCAGGGTTTAACTCAAATAGAAATTAGAAGAAAGCGTAGTTTTCCGTTTTAAGCGATTTTTGTCAGACCCATACCAAAACCAATTAAACCCACATTCAAGTACGTCATCTATAAATTATCTAAAACCGGAAGCCATTAATAGCAAAGCTTCTTCGTAAAATCTAATCCCATAATTGCCTTTTTAAGGCCTTAATCTATCCGATTTAATTGTTTTTTCGTCTTCCTCATCTATCTCCGAACGGCGGGCTTCTGTTATTTGATTAATAACTATATCCTCTGCATCCGGTAGTTTTAATATATAGCTTATTATGCTGTACTTAGTCCAATTACTATAACCTCTAAGCCCGTTGTTGCGGCAAATTGTGTGCAGTTTGCCTCGCTTCTGGCCTGACAAAAACGTCCTTTTATCGAAGGAATAAGCAGCATCTTCGGCATTGAATTTAAAATACTTGTTCTGAGTCGCTTTACGGGCTTCCTCGGTCTTTTTATTCAGCATGTATACATACTTTCCTGTACGCTTAGGGAGCGACAGTACGGTTCTCTTAATGTCGTTTTTTGTATGGTTGCAATGCAGTTCGAGTATTTCCATTGCATCCGCATTGGCACTGGGAGAATGGCCGTGTTCTATTTTCCAATTATGAATATAGGTAAAGAAACCCATGTAATCCTGTAAATACTTGCTGGAAACATTAGTTTTATTTACATTTATGAATTCCTTTATTTCGGAATGCAGTTCGTTTACTCTTCCCAAAGATAGACCATTCTCGTGCTTTCTTGCTTCAAATTCTTCGTAGGTATAACAACCCGGAGTAAGCTTGTCTATCTCGCCCTGTCTATACAGGGCTCTCTTTATTTTGATGTTCTGCCGTTTTTCATCATCTGTTAAGCTTGCGCCTGTAAGCGGAGTTGGCCTAACATAACCGTTTTCGTTGAGAATCTTATCATATGTTGAGGGTTTTATATAATGTTTATACCCCTTTAAATTCCAGTATTTTTCATACATGTAGTTGTTATCCGAGCAAATATATGTATGATTTTCAATGTGGCTGTCAAAGCAGTCGTAAAAAAGTTCTACATCCGGTTTTCCCAAACAAAGAACTTTGCATACGCAATATAGCCACGACTGTCAATAGCCGTGACGACAGTACAAAACTCTGGGCCCATAGTACCAAGGAGTGAAGGTTGATAGCCATATCGGGGAAGTCTGTCCATAATCTTTTCGGGAAGGTAGTTCTTCAGACAACGACTTCCTTTTTGACTTTCTCTGGTAAAGGTTTCATCTATTTGTATTACACCTGTAAGGGTAGGCATGGAAATTGATGCAAGGGCGTGTATGAGCTTTAGCCGCCATTGCCATACCGTTTTATGGTCAAGCCCCGTACATCCATAGTCTCTTACCAATACATTTACCATGTCTCTGATGCTATATTTGTTAATTGTCATTTCAAGGACTTTTACCCAAAGCTCCCATTGCCAATGAGTGCTCTCCAAAACAGTCCCCGTAAATACGTTAAACTTACAACCGCAGTCTTTGCTTTTAAAGCAAGTAAGCCCGTTTGATTTAATCCCGCACTTAACAAAGGATATAGAGCCGCAATGTGGGCAGGCCTTATGGATGTTTTCTGCAAGCATTTTCTGCTGCAAGACAACCATTGATGAGGTCTTCTTTTTATTTGTACCGCCTAGTCCTTGATTTCAAAGTATGAAAAAAGCAGCTCCATAATCTCTTCGTAAGTACACGTAGAGAGGAACTGCATAACTGCTTCCTTAGTCAACCTCGTGGGTATAACTGTTACCTTAGCCATTAAATTCCCTCGCATCACTTAAATTCCATGTATCGGCTATTCAATTTGTATATATTATACCCAAAACTCAAAATTGGTAAAATGCAATGAAGTTTTTGATGAGAATAGTGATCAAAAGGAGAAATACCAACAATTTGAGTGTTATTTCAAGTCTTAGGCTTAATTTGGCCTAAAAAATAATATTTTGGCTCGGTGCCTCGCTAGGCTGAACATATAACCTTCCAGAATAATACTTGCGCCGAAACTGATTGTATGATAAAATATCGACTGCAAAACACTAGAGGAGCTGTTGATATGTCTGGTCATTCAAAGTGGAAAAATATTCAGAAAACTAAGGGCGCTGCGGATGCAAAGCGCGGGAAAATATTTACAAAAATTGCTCGCGAAATCATCGTTTCCGTCAAAGAGGGCGGTGGCGGAGATCCCGTAAACAATTCCCGTCTTGCTGTTGTTATTACTAAGGCAAAGGCTGCCAATATGCCTAATGACAACATCAAGCGTGCCATCGAAAAAGGAATGGGCGCCGGTGATTCATCAAATTATGAAAGTATTACATACGAAGGCTACGGCCCTTGCGGCGTTGCTGTTATTGTTGAAACAATGACAGATAACCGCAACCGAACCGCCTCCGAAATGCGTCACTATTTTGACAAATACGGCGGCAATATGGGCATGGCCGGCTGCGTTTCGTGGTCGTTTGACAAGAAGGGTGTTATCATAGTCGACAACGAGGACATGAAGCTCGACGAAGACACGGTTATGATGGCGTCTCTTGATACAGGCGCCAATGATTGCGTTACGGAAGATGACACTTTTGTGGTCTATACCGCTCAGGACGATTTTCAGGCGGTTGCTACGACGCTCGAATCTCAGGGCTACAAGTTCCTTTCCGCGGAAGTTGAGATGGTTCCGCAGACCTACATCAAGCTCGCCTCGGAAGACGACATTAAAAACATGAACAAAATGCTTGAAATGTTCGAAGAAAACGACGACGTACAAAATGTCTGGCACAATTGGGATAACGAAGACTAATACAAATAATCGGTTCCAAGCGGCAAACAGCGACGTTTTGTTTGCCGCTTGTTTCAAAGTTATTTCAAAAATTTACTTCAAGGAGTATACAGCTATGAAAAAAGGTACTGTTTCAATCATTTTAGGGGTACTTGTAATTGCTTTGGGAGTTTTCTTTGGGGGTCAGGCTTTGGGCTTCTGGCAACAGTACAAAGTTTCCTTTGACGGATGGTGGACCTTGTTTATCATCGTGCCCTGCGTTATTTCAATAATAAACAGCGGCTTTAACCTGTTTAATACTATTGGTGCCGGCGCAGGCGTTCTGATGCTGCTGAACCAGCAGGAAGTGCTCAAAAACGAATTGGGTTATAAACTTATTATACCTTATATAATCGTTATCTTTGGGCTCAGTATAATCCTTAAAAAGCCGATTAGGTTTAATAAGGAAAGCAACAACGGAATTTTTGCCGGAAGCAAGGGCGAGAATTTTTTCGCGGTATTCGGCGGTAACACCCCTAATTTCAACGGCGTGGATTTTCGTGGAGCTAACGCCTATGCTATTTTCGGCGGAGTTGAGCTGAAGCTTCAAAACGCAATTATCAGACGCGACTGTATTATCAATTCATACACTGTGTTCGGCGGAACGGACATAGTGCTTCCTAAGAACGTCAAGGTTGTTGTTGACAGCATGCCAATATTCGGCGGTGTTAATAATAGATTCCTTTCCGAAGCGGGAGAAGATGCTCCGACTGTACTTATTAGAGCGGTCAGCGTTTTCGGCGGCACAGATATAAAGTAATCAAATACAAAACAACGAGCGCTATCCTTGCGGATGGCGCTCGTTGTTTTGTTTATTAGCTCAGCAGGAACACATTGGTGTCGGTGCCGAAATTGTAAACACTGTAGCAAACCAGAACCTCATCGATTCCGTTTCCCTTGACATAGTCGCTCACTGTCGAATTAATTAGCTGCGTTTTGTAGTATCTCAAATCCATGACGTATATTTCGGAAAAATTGCCTTGGAGATACGGTATCAAAGAGTCCGTGTAGCTGTCTCGGAGTATCAAAATTGAAGGGGCGTCGGTGTTCGCAGTCTTTATCGTTACAAGAGGAGTATTTCCACCCATAAATATGGAATATTTATCCTTTTTATTTAGGAAAGAATAGTCATACATGGTTCCTACAACAGGCTCGTTTGTCGAATAATTCGTGACCTCGGTTGATGCATTCTGTTCGGCATAAATTTCGATAGAATCCGGTTTTACCCAGCTGATTCCGGACTTTGAATAGACCGTTCCGTAAAATTCATCAGAAACAATCTTCGGAGAGAAGGACGAAAGGGGAGTGGGAGTGAAACCCATGGACTTCATAATCGATTCGTAGCCGTAATAAGCTCCGAGGCTCGTCCAATGGTGATCCGTGCGATAGAAGATGTATTCATCGGCGTGAGCGGCCAGTCCGCTGTATATGTCGATGTTATCTGCTCCGGAGTTTGCATAGCAATAGTCGATTACGTCTTTTTGGCTATCGATAGGAGCGTTTCTTGGTAGGATATTTGAATGAATCTCGGAATTACTCGGGATAAGTGCAAAATATACGGGAACTTCGGAATTCTCAGCAAAACTTTTTACTGCCGCAATGTTTGTATCCAGTTGTTTTTGATCCGGCGCTTCATAGGCTTCAATAAGTGTGCCACCGCTACAGAGATAGACGCCCTTATTTTCGTCCTTACCCGTTGCAAGCTCGCACCTTGCTTTCAAAGTAGTCCAGTTGTCGCGAAACGGGAACTGATCGGTAGTGTAGCTTTCAAATTTGGTCGAAAACTTCTTTGAAAACAGAGCATCAAAACTAAATGCGGGCGCCTGCGTAAGCTCCCTGTTTTCGCGTTCCGAAAAGCCTTTATTCGGCAGTGCAAGGCTAAGAACGAAAAACAGAGCAATAAACGCAATAAATATGATTATTTGAACCCAAGATGAGCGTTTTGTCATAGCATTTACCTCTTAGAAACGGAAATACAGGAACGGATTGTAGGTCGCATCGACAAGATAGCCGGTGCAAACTACAAGCCCGAGAACAATAAGAATAGGAGTAGTAACAGCTTGAGCTTTTTCAGAAAGCTTATTATAGAGATTTTTAGCAAGTGGAGTGCATGCGATAATTGCAATAGCAAACACAACCGCGAATGACGCTGCATAGAAGCCGTCTACGGGCCTAATAAAGCCGCCGTCGCCGAAACCGAACATTGCCTTGTAATAAACGCCGCACTTGGCAAGAGAGCTGAGCTGGAAGAGCACCCAGCCACAGACCGCAACAAGAACAGTATAGAAGTGACCGACAAATTTAGGTGCTTTTTCAAGCTTTTCGAGCCAAAACAGCTTTTCAAAAATGAGAAACGCCGCGTAATACAGACCCCAGAGCATAAACGTCCAGCTTGCGCCGTGCCAGAAGCCAGTCAGTGCCCAAACGATTGTGATATTAAGCAGCTGACGGTATTTACCCTTACGATTGCCGCCGAGGGGAATATAAACATAGTCGCGGAACCATGAGCCGAGGCTGATATGCCAACGGCGCCAAAATTCCGTAACGCTTTTAGAAATATACGGATAGTTGAAGTTTTCCAAAAACTCAAAGCCCAGCATACGGCCAAGACCAATCGCCATATCGCTGTAACCTGAAAAATCGAAGTAGATTTGCAGGGAGAACGCGATTATTCCGAGCCAAGAGCCGACAACGCTCAAATCAGACGAAGCCATGATGGAATACGTGTCCCAAAGTTTGCCGATGTTATTCGCAATAAGAACTTTTTTAGCAAGACCAATCGTTATGCGCCTAACTCCGCTAGCAAACTGTTCCGCGGATCTGGCACGGAAGTTAAGCTGTGAGGCTATGTCTTTGTAACGGACTATCGGGCCGGCAATAAGCTGCGGAAACAGGGAAACGAAAGTCCCGAAGCTGATGAAGCTCTTTTGAGCGTCGCTGTCACCGCGGTAAATATCGATGGAATAGGACATTTTTTGAAAGGTATAGAAAGAAATGCCGATGGGAAGCGCGATATTTAAGGTGCTGATATCAAGTCCGGGTATAATGTCGAGCGTATTAACGAACAAATTGTAGTATTTGAAGAACGCCAGCATTCCAAGGTTGACGATGATAACGAAAACGAGAATTGTCTTTGATTTTTTCTTGTCAACAGCCCTGTATTTGCCTACATATTTCCCGCCGATAAAGTTGAATATCATTGAAAACAGCATAAGCGCAATATAGACAGGTTCACCCCAGCCATAAAACACAAGGTTCGAAAACAGCAACCACGGATTGCGCCATTTTCGAGGGACAATATAATAAACTCCCAGAACAACGGGGAGATACATAAACAAAAACAGTATGCTTGAAAAAACCATTAAGCATTATCCTCCGTACAACTGCATAATATATGTATTCTACAGGAAATTGTGCTCAATTGCAACAAGAGTTAGCAGATTTATAAATCAAATCATGATGAATATGACAACATAATTTCTGCTATTATTACCTGATAATTTATCAGTCGGGCTTTTTATCCTTATCAGGCTCAAAGCTTGCAAGGGGATTGGCCGCAGCCGCTATCCGAAGCTCCGAATTATCGACGTGAGTATAAATCTGAGTGGTATTCAGGTGCTCGTGACCCAAAACCTCCTGAAGCGTACGAACATCAACTCCGTTTTGAAGCATTAGCGTTGCCGCGGTATGGCGCAATTTGTGCGCGGAATACTGCGTGGTATCAAGACCGGCGCGGAGGAGATTGGTTTTGACCATGCTATGCACCATTTCCCGGGAAATGCGTGTACGGCGGTTTGAAACAAACAACGCAGGTTCGTGTGCGGGAACTATTGTTTTACGAATTGTAAGCCAATCCTCAAGCGCTTTTATCGTGGACTCGTTGAGATAGACTATTCGTTCCTTGTTGCCCTTACCGATGACGCGAAGACTGTCGGTGTGAAAATCCGAGACATTCAGTCCTACAATTTCCGAAATACGTAAGCCGCAGTTCAGAAAAATACAAATAATGCAGTAATCACGCTCCCTAAATTTACCAGCTACTGAGTTGAGCAAATGACGGCTTTCGTTGAGAGAGAGGTAGTGGGGGAGGGTCTTGGGCGTTTTGGGGGAATCTAGGTCGGCAACGGGGTTTTCTGCAAGTAATTTTGCTTTAACGGTCAAATATTTGTAAAAACTGCGAATACATGCAATTTTTCTTGCACGAGTAGTAGCCGCTAATCCAAATTCTTTTGAGCGGCTGCGCTGGTTCACAATGCGGTCACGCGCAAGGAAGGTGAGGTAGTCGTAAACCTCGTTTAGGGTAACGATTTTTACAAAATCCAGATTAACGTCCATAATAGAGATTTCGTCAAAATGGGTTTTGCGCGGAACTATGCCGCGTTCGATTTTGAGAAAGCGAAAAAAGTTGCGGAGATCTAGAAAATACTCGTCGACGGTTTTCGACGAATGACCTTTGATAGTTTCGTGGTACATAAGGAAATCTTTTAGTATCTGCGGAGATTCGACACGATAATCCATAATAAAACGCTCCTTTAAAAAGCGATTGGAATAAGTCGGCAGTGAAATTAAGTAAACAGCCAACGCAGGATAGAGAGCCCAGCGGCGCGTGGCAATCAAATATTATAGTATTATTATATCATATACAGGCAGGGCAGTCCATTGACACGCGTCCCCCTAATTAAACAAAATAATAATTTTGTTTAATTAGGGGGACGCGTAAACCAAACAAAAGACCGTTTTTCCTTGTTTTTTCAAGGATATTACAACAAAAGCAATAATGCAACCAAATTACATTAAAAATGTTGTTTTGGTTAATTACAAAGAAAACTACTTGAACTATAGTTGTAATCACAACAGCAATAAAAACATAAATTTTAAATTGATTTTAAATTGAGACCACTCATGAAGGTTATTTCGCTCGAACAAATTAGGTCGTAACACTGCACGAACTTAAATCCTCTCAGAAGCCGTTGCAGAGCGCGAGAGTGAGTTCATATAAACCACTACATCTAATATCTCATGAAACAAACAAACCCTCCACCGTAAGGAAGAGGATTTGTTCTTTATTCTAAAATAAAATTCTTCAAATTTAACGATATATTTTTTAATTCTTCAATTTGTTTCATAAGTAATAGACATTCGGCTTCTTTATCTTTTAACTGCTCTACAGATAAATTAAATATATCTTCATATTTTATAATCGAGTCTTCTAAACATATCTGTTGGTAAATAAATTCGGCATCACTAAAATATTCAGTATCATCAATAACTGATTGTTTTAAATCAATCATCTTTTGAATACGTTCCTGCATATCACTTGCTATTCTACTATTGCTCGCCATACAGATTCCTCTTTTCAATTAATAGTTGTATTGCTACATTAGACAATACAACTATTTATCACAATAGTCAAATACAACCCCCTGCCCTATCAACAGAGAGGTTGTATATTTACCTCGAGCGGTTGACATAACAAATTACACAAAATAAATTAGTTTTGTTTAATTTGTATCAGAATCAACATACTTGTCTAAAAAAGTAATTCATTTTAATCCGCAACTGCGACGGGTGCCTCGAGACCCGTCTACGTTTGCGGATTAAATATCTTATAGTATCGAATAGCCGAGCATATTTTTTCCTAAGTACAAATAACTGGGAATCTATCTTTTCCTTTTCTCCGTACCATTTAGTTATAGCAATAAACAAATTCCCAAGAAATGGTAATCCGAGTAAAAATCCCAGTAATTAGAAATTATTTGCGGTACCTTGTGTTTTATACATCAAATGCAACTCACGAATTTACATCTTCACATAAACCGTTGCAGAGCGCGATAGGGCATTCATATGAACGCTACGCTCTCCATATCTCATGTTGACAAGATAGTCCCTCCACCGTAAGGCAGAGGAGATTTTGTTGCCGAATTATGCATTTATGTTAACGCTTAGTTGTTGTTATTGAAAATCCAAATATCTGATCAGCAAAGACAAACAAGTTCTTGGAATACTGTATGATTCGCACCAACTTTGAAAGCTACATCCTTTAAGAAGATATATGAACCGTTATCTATAATATTTATATCTGGTTTTTCATCTTCAAGTTGCTTCAACAAAACATTTCGAAATGTTCCCAAGGAAAATAAATTGATTTTAGCACTGTTCTCTCCTTGATCAGTTAATACATCTTTCGTCGAGTATTCTTTAGAGGATGCAGGAGTGCCCGGGATAATACCACCACTTGTAAGTAACACCAATTGTACTTTCCCATTTTTAGCTTGTTTATCTAGCTCATCTTGTAATGCTAAGCAGAAGTTTTCAGCAGCATTAAACATAGCTCGTTTAGAGAAAACTCGATTTTCTCATGTAAACTAGCGCGGCATTGAAAACACACAACACCCGTGATATAATATCTATAAATAAATAGTAAAGGTGATGTAATATGAAAAAGAAATCTCCTGCTTTGCTATGCACGACATTTTTACTTTTAGGCATAGTTTTGGGCTTCTTTCTGGCACCTATCAAAAAAGGCATATCAATTGGAAATAACTCCGGAAACAACTCAGCTAATGGATATGATTGTGGCAAATCAAAGCCCAAGGCTATTTAGTTTTTGAATAATATGCTCAAAGTATTGAAAAAACACCGACACTTCAAAGACGAATGTCGGTGTTTTTTTATAGTGGCACTTCCCTGCCCTGCTTATCTCAAGTAGTGAGAAAAACGGCGGAGAAGACATACTTGATAGGGAACAATATTTTCTTATGCTTGTTCCTTCAAAGCTGCCTGTGCGGCGGCCAAACGCGCAATCGGTACGCGGAACGGTGAACAGGAAACGTAATTGAGCCCAATCTTGTGGCAGAATTCAACGGACGAAGGATCGCCGCCGTGC
>Ga0209125_1000098_pt1 | contig 149046 bp, 132 predicted proteins | sample BarGraIncub1131A_FD_184503 | JGI IMG/M metagenome (GOLD analysis project Ga0209125, IMG submission 184503) | Arctic peat soil microbial communities from Barrow, Alaska - Barrow Graham LP Incubations 11-31A (SPAdes) (version 2) | ecosystem: Environmental > Terrestrial > Soil > Wetlands > Peat... | reverse complement strand
GTCGCATCCTGGGGGTGGAGAAGCTCCCAAGGGTTGGGCTGTTCGCCCATTAAAGCGGCACGCGAGCTGGGTTCAGACCGTCGTAAGACAGGTCGGTCTCCTATCCATTGTGTTCGTGGAAACTTGAAGAGGCCCTTCCTTAGTACGAGAGGACCGGGAAGGACGAAGCTCTAGTGTGCCAGCTGTTCTACCAAGAGCATTGCTGGGTAGCTACCTTCGGTTAAGATAAGTGCTGAAAGCATATAAGCACGAAGCTGTCTCTAAGATTAGGTTTCATAGATTGGTCAGAGAATATGACCTTGATAGGCCGTACGTGTAAGTCCAGTAATGGATTGAGCGGAGCGGTACTAATAAATCGTTTGATTCTCCCACACTTTTGTTTGTCCAAAATTATTTTAAAGAAAAACATAGTCATAGTCTGAAATTACGTCTATGGCAAACAAATCAAAAAACGCCATTGTTCTGGTGATTGAAGCGAAGAGGTCACACCTGATCCCTTCCCGAACTCAGAAGTTAAGCTCTTCAGCGCCGATGATACTTGGGCCTGAGCCCTGGGAAAGTAGGTCGTCGCCAGAACAATGGTGTTTTTTGTTACTCAAAAAGCGATTTTTGGGTAAAAGAAAAGGGAGTCTTTGTGACTCCCCTTTTTTGTTTAGATTTAGTTAAACTGATCGAGCTAATTTCTGAAATTTTCCATCACTGTTAAACATATAAAATAGATTAACTTCTTTGAATAGTCGCTCAATTAAATAGCTTATAACCAGAAACCCTAATCCGCTACCTAAACCGATTAGTTGCGAATGAATTAGGCTACCAATAACGGAACCAATAGTAATGGCAGTGGCTACATTTAGTAATTGCCCATGTTTACTAATTTGTTTGATAACCCAGAAAGGTAAAATTGGTAAACTGGTTGTTAAAAGTAGTATAATAGCCAATAAAATAACAGCGAATACTTTAAAAAAACTTTTAATACCACTCCAGTCGCTAATCAAACCATGCTTTATTAACACTTTAGCTGACACTAAAATTCTGTCCATAATTTCTTTGAAACTCATGTTTACAGTTAATTCCGCGAAACCGATTTCTTGGTTTTTTACATAATCATAAGTTAAAGAATTTTTGCCATGTTTGTGTGGTCCTTTATTCCAAATTTCTTCTATTTGGAATCTGTCTAATTTTTTAGCCCAATTATCAAATTCTAAAGCACTAATAATTAAAAAATAAATTCTAAGAAATATTCCAGCCATAGGCATCATTATTAGCATATAACGACCCTTTTCAATTTTTAAGAAATTGAGTCCGTAAATAATTTCAATAACAACGCCAACCATGAGAACTGCCAGAACCAGAATTAGAGATACATATATAGCTCTGATTATTGAAATATCGAAATCATGTTGCTGTTCTCGACTTATCTCTCCGTTCTTAATTCTCTCGGCTCTTTTCCAACTATTGTTAGCAGCTGTTTGTAAACCGGTTTTAAAAATGGTAACAGTAATATGATAATCACTAATTAACATGCCAATAATTACACCGACTACAGTTGAAATCACAATTTTATACCACTCTACTCCCCAAAAATTTAGGGTTAAGTTGACGGCGGCCATTATACCAATAATGACGCCAACAATCATTTTGCCATAATTTGCTTTCATTGTTCAGATTTTTTTTGTTTACAATCTTCCATTATTTTAATAACCTCTTTCATTCTTTTGGTAATAGCATCATCTTTTGCTGCAAATGAGTTTCGTTTACTAATAAATAAAGTGAGAACATAAGTGATATTCTCAATTGTCGAGTCAGAAGACACTAATGCTAAGTTGGTTAAAATAAGATTAACAACCGTTTGTCCGTCTAAATTGTCTTCGGGATTAATTATTAGAGAATTATATATTAAACTTGAAATACTTTGGTAGCGATAATTAAAAATAGTAATCGCAAAATTCTTTAATAAATATTCTTTTTCTTCAGAACTTTCTAAATTGTTTATCGTCGCGATGTATTTTCCAATACGATGAACTGTTTGAGGAGCTTCTTCCAAAAGGTCTAATAGAAATATCTTTTTATATAAGTCAGTTAGGTGGTAATTAAATTCTTGTAAAATAGGGACACCTAATAATACTAGATATTCTGGATTAACCACCCTTTGGTTATTTTTGTCACTCAAAAATTGAATAATCTTTTTTGATTTTTCAAGTTCTTGTTTAAGAGTTTCTTCACTTTTATGAAGCTGTTTATTCCGATTCCAAACAGTAGCCAGCGCGCCAAGAAGCGTAATGCCGATAATGCTAATAATAATTATTTCCATTTTTTAATTTTTTTTGGTGAATTGTTTTTGTAACTTTTTTATCTCTTGGTTTATCCATTCAAATTCTGCTGACTTTAAAAGAGAGCTATTTTGAGCAGATTGAAGATATTCTATTACAGCCGTCTGAAATTCCAGATTATTTTTGTAATGGTATATAATAAAATTTCTTTCTCGTTCAGAATTACTTTTTTTAGGGTAGTTTAGAGCTTCACCACAGATAATTTCAGCGTAAATTATTGCCGCCGATTGATTAGTCCAGGCTTTTTTTAGATGATCTATGACAAATTGTTTAGCCCCTGGCTTTAATTTATAATATTCCATTTCAGAGAGCAGATGACTTAATTGAAGATAATTTTTAATCATGTAAGTTAAGTATTCAATAATTTCTTCTTTTTCTTTGTCGCTTAACTTTTGAAGTTTACAAAATGGTATCACACTGATTTCTTTAAGAAAAAAAGAGATATTCTCGCTCACTATCAATTCTTTTTTAAGATTAATAAGAGCATTATTTATTTTTGAATACCGCAGAAGCACAAAATACATTGCAATTATAATAATCACAAAGACTAGAACATAAATCAAAATTTCCATGACATATAGATTTATTGGGTTAATAACTAATTTTACCTAGCGTTTAGTTAGATATTATTAGTAATTAGCCCAATAAACACAGTTGTTAAGGTTCAATTTTTACTTATTATATTAACATGATATTATATTTAGGTCAATATCTTGATAGGGGGTTAAAAAATAAATATAAGGTTCGATTTATCTGCTGTATTATTGTAAAATATAAAGACTTAATTATATATAATTATATGTCACTAATAACTTCTATTTCCGGTCTTCGTGGCACCATTGGTGGAGTGCCTGGTGAAAATTTAACTCCGTTAGATGCTATAAAATTTACAGCTGCTTTTGTAGATCTTTTAAAACAAACTCATTCGACTAAATTAAAAATAGTGGTTGGTCGCGATGCCAGAATTTCCGGCTTAGTTTTAAAAAATTTAATTATTTCTACCTTACAGTTTTGTGGGGTTGATATCATTGATTTAGATCTAGCTACGACGCCAACAGTCGAGATGTCAGTTATCCGAGAAAAAGCGCAAGGTGGTATCATTCTGACAGCCTCACATAACCCTAGAGAGTGGAACGCCCTCAAGTTATTAAATGATAAAGGTGAATTTATTTCTGCTGCCGAAGGGGCCAAACTCTTAGAATTAGCTCAAGCACAAAATTTTAATTTTGCCACTATTAATGAGTTAGGTAAGACAGAAATTTCTACAGATGCTTTAGATTATCACATTAAAAAAATTCTAGAATTACCATTAGTTAATAAAGAATTAATTACGGCTGCTAATTTTTCCGTGGCAGTTGATGGTATTAATTCCGTGGGCGGTAACACTATCCCACAATTACTAAAAGAAATGGGTGTTAAAAATATTTATGAATTAAATTGTGAACCGACTGGTGATTTCGCCCATAATCCCGAGCCTTTAGCTGAGCACCTTACTGATATTTGTGCTTTGGTAAAAGATAAACAAGCTGACTTAGGGATTGTCGTTGACCCTGATGTTGATCGTTTAGCTTTTATTGATGAAACGGGCGTGATGTTTGGTGAAGAGTATACGCTAGTGGCTGTCGCTGATTATGTTTTGGCTAATTACCAGGGAACAGAATATAATAAGGCGGCTGTGTCTAATTTATCATCCAGCCGAGCCTTAAAAGATATTGTCTTAAAACATGAGGCGACTTATGAAGCCGCCGCCGTGGGTGAAGTAAATGTTGTAACTAAAATGAAAGATATTAAAGCTGTCATTGGTGGCGAAGGTAATGGCGGCGTAATTTATCCCGAGCTTCATTATGGCCGTGACGCACTAGTTGGCGTTGCTTTGTTTCTAACTTTTTTAGCTCAGCAGAAAATTACAGTTAGCCAGCTACGTGCTAAGTACCCAAGTTATATTATGATCAAACATAAATTAACTTTAATTGATCGTGAGGAAATAAATTTTATTTTTGATAAACTAAAAAGTGCTTATCCGACCCAGAGAATAGATGAACAAGATGGTTTAAAAATTGAGTGGGAAGATTCCTGGGTTCATATAAGACCGTCTAATACTGAAGCGATTATGCGTTTATATATTGAAGCGCCAGACGAAATTAAAACCCAAATTCTTTTAACAGAAATATTGGCTAAAATTAAATAAAATAAAAAGGTCCTCCAATTTGGCAGAATTTTTTATTGGTTGACGTAAATTTAAATAAGTAGTAAAGTTTAGTGTTAAAAAGTAAATTAACAACTTAAAAAGTCTAACCAAAAAATAATCTAACAATGACAAAGATTACCGCCTTACTTACCGAAGGAAAAATTGACATTGCGATAGCATTGACTATTTCCATGTTGGAGCCTAAAAAAGCTTTGGCCCTGAATACCATTTTAATGTATTGCCTGCAAGAAGCTGATCTTAAGCACGCTGAAAAAGTAGTTAGTTTATTAAACAGAAATTTAAGTAACTTCGAGTTAAAAATTTTTGTTGATAAATATTTAGAGCAAAGACATCTTAAGGGTGCTCAGGAAGCATCTTTAAAAATGTCTGAACCGGACAGAACTAAAAATTTGGTTTTAATTTATCATCATTACTCTAATCTATTTTTTAATAATGGCTGGCATGATCGAGGAAAAGAAATTTTAGACATCATTAATTTGATGACCGAGCCAAGCCGCACAACTTGCTTAGATGATTTTTTAGAAGGCCATTTGCGGCATGATTATTTTGTGGGCCAGATTGTTGGTCTTGCTCAAGTTATGAACAGAACCCTAAAGACAACAGAGCTTAATAGAGCTTTTAAATCTTTGCACAATTCATTAATTCGAAGAGATAATGATAATAATTTGTATTTTGATTACGCGATTAATATTATTAGGTTAATGCCTAAATCGGACAGAGTTAAGAGTCGCGATCTTTTGTTGACTCATTATCTTCAAAAGCAAAAAATTGACAGGTTAAATAGGTTGGTTGAATTACTGGAAGAACCAGAATTAACAGCTACCTTGAATATTATTTTTAATCTTCAGGTTACTAATAAGGATGATGAAGGAGCTGTTAAAACGGCTAATAAAATGAGTGAGCCACACCGATCAACCTTTTTAAATAATTATTTAAATGATTATGCAAACAATGGTTTGTATGATAAGTCGGTGTCTGTTGCCAGTCTTTTGGGTAAAGGATTGGAATATTATCAGCTTTATCGCATTACCAGCGCTTTGATTGATCAAAAATATTTGGAAAAAGCTTGGGAGATGGCTAAAAAACTTAATGATGACACGCTAAAGTCGCAAATTCTCAATCAGTTATTTGAGCGCGATTTAGCTAAAGGTTATTTAGCCAAAGCTTACGAGTTTGTAGCGATGATGCGTGATGAAAAAGACAAAACTAAAGCTGCTCAAGCTTTGTTTAATAAGGTAATAGTTGCGACTCAGTGGTTATCCTTATGTGGCGACTTACCAAAACTATTTAAAGAAGTTGATCAGCCGGCTATTATTAAAAAAGTTCAAGTTAGAGGCTTAAATGAAGGAAATCTAGTGCAGATTGTTAACTTTTTTAAAGATAGCGGTTTAGATAAAACAGATTTTGATAAGGTACTTAAAAGAGTGTCGGTCGGTAATTTATTCATTGGCGATTTTCAGGATTTATTACCAATCTTATCAGTTACTCAAAAGAGTTTATTTTTAGCGGCTTGTGTTAACATTGCAGTTAAAAATGGTAACTTAGATTTCTTAAAAAAATTGTTGCCGTTTATTTCAGAAAAACAAAAAATTGCTGCCTGCAAAAAAATGGCTAACATTTTAGTGCGTGCTGGTAATCTTGATAAAGTCAAGTTAACTTTACAATTAGTAGGCGGAACTGTTAGTCAGTCAGATTTGAAAATAATCCTGAAAAGGAATATTGCTAATGGCCTTTATTATGATGCTTGTAAAGTCGCTGCCTTATTAGGAGTAGAGCTTACGCTAATTGATTTGGACACTATCTTAAGACAATGTCTGGAAACTAGGCGAGCTGAAGAAGCTGAAGAAGTTACTAAAAAAATTCTGGCCCAATCAATTAGTTAGATAATTATTTAAGATAAGCCTCGTTTTAGCAATAAAGCGAGGTTTTTTATTTAATAATAGGTATTTTATTTGGTTTATTTTTTAATCTAAAATGGTTGCTTGTCGGTTTTAAAAGTGCTAAAGTATAAAGGAAATTTAGTAGAATTTACCTTATTTTTTATAATTTTTTTTATGAATCAAGTTGTAATTTTAGCGGCCGGTAAGGGCAAGCGCATGAATTCAGATTTACCTAAGGCTCTGGTGTCTCTTAAGGGTAGGCCGATGATTCATTATCTGCTCGATTCGGTTCGTGACTCCAAGATTGACCCAGCTCCGATTGTCATTGTCTCCCCGGATAATTACGAGATAATTTTCGAATCTTTAAAAGATTACAATGTCCAATATGCTTTTCAAACTGAACAATTAGGTACGGGGCACGCGGTGGCTTGTACTAAAGATTTAATTAAACCAGAAACAGAAAATATTATTGTTTTATATTGTGATCATCCTTTTTTGACGGCTGATTCTTTACGTAAATTTTCTGAGACTAAAGTAGAAACTGTGTTAGTGATGCCGACTAAGTTACCGGATTTTGAAGATTGGCGTCATAACTCTTATCATTGGGGGCGTTTTGTCAGAAATGCTAATAATGAAATTGAAAGAATTGTCGAGTTTAAAGATGCTACCCCGGCCGAACAATTAATAACGGAGGTTAATCCAGGTTTTATGGCTTTTAACAATTCTTGGTTGTGGCCTAACATTAAATTACTTTCCAATGATAATGCTCAACACGAATATTATTTAACTTCTCTGCCGGGTATAGCTTTTGAAGAAGGTTATAAAGTCGCTTCCATTTTTATTAAACCAGAAGAAGCTATTGGTATTAATAGTCTAGAAGAGCTAACTGCCGCTGAAGCTCTACTTTAATCTATGACACAAGTTTTAGACCTACATCTTCATTCTAAATATTCACGAGCTTGCTCGCCGCAATTAACTTTGGAAAATATTGCCGAAACTTGCAGGGCTAAGGGCATAGATATTATTTCTACGGCTGATTTTACTCATCCTCTGTGGTTTAAAGAAATTTCTGATAAGCTAGAAGAAACAAATAATTCTGGTTTATATCAATTAAAAAATTCTAACTGCCCCACTAAATTTATTTTAGGCACGGAAGTTTCTTTAGTTTATAAAGATAAAGGTAAAACTCGTCGCCTTCATTTACTTATTCACGCTCCTAGTATTCAGATTGTCGCTAAACTCAATGATAAATTAAATGAAAGCTTTAATTTACGGTCTGATGGTCGTCCAATTTTAGGAATTAGCGCTCCTCTTTTTTGCCAACTATGTTTTGATATTTCGTCAGATTTTATAATTTATCCGGCTCACATTTGGACACCCTGGTATGCTATTTTTGGCTCCAAATCAGGGTACAATTCTTTTACTGATTGTTTTGAAGAATATACTAATAAGATTTACGCTTTTGAAACAGGACTTTCCAGCGATCCGGATATGAATAGTTTAGTTTCAGCTTTAGATAATTTAACATTGCTATCAAGCTCGGATGCTCATAGCTTAGATAATATTGGACGTGAAGCCACTATTATGGAATTTATTGGTGAGCCAACTTATCAAAAAATATTAGACAATATCAAAAATCATCAAATAGTTTCTACTATCGAATTTTATCCCGAAGAAGGCATGTATCATTTTGATGGTCATGCTGATTGTCATTTTTCTTGTACGCCGTCAGAAAGTACAAAATTAAAAGGTCTTTGTCCAAAGTGCGGTAAACCCTTAATTATTGGCGTCTCTAGTCGTGTGGCTGAACTTTCTGATAGAACTAAAACTAAACCCCTTCATAATTTTCAAAAAACTATTGAGCTGGATAAAATTATCGCCCAAGTTTTAAAAGTTAAAAGTCGTAAGTCAGTCAAAGTAAAAAAAGAGTATAATAGATTAATAAGCGAATTTGGTTCCGAATTAAATATTTTATTAAACGTTGATTTAAAAAAAATTACACCACCACTTCTAGCCCAAGCTATTAATAATGTTAGACAAGGACAACTTACAATTTCTCCTGGTTATGATGGTGTCTATGGTCAAATAAAAATAAAATTATGGGATTAATTAGGAAAACTTCAGGGGTTTTAGGATTAGCCGCGGTTTTTATTTTTTTATCAATTTTTTCTATAACCGAATATCAGGATAATAAGATTGCTACCGGAGCTCAAGATAAAACACCCGTCGTGGCTCAAGTTTTTAATAAATTAGGTCCAATTATAGCATATCTAGGGCAAGTGTCACTGTTAAGATTAGTACCAGTTGCTTCGGTCAGTAATAGTTATCAGCAAACAATGGGGGAAGTCTTGACTGAAAATAAGATTTCTGGGGTTGATTTTAGCAAACCAGTGACGATTAATAGTTTTAAGGATTGGTGGTTAGACCTGAAGACTAATATGCAGCAAGAGGATTGGTCCTGGCGCTAAAATAAGGTATAATAGAGAAGTCGATTTTAATAAATAATCTAATTAAAATAACCAACCCTCCCGATTGCGGTTATTCCTAAAAAAGTATGGCCATTAAAAAATCCCCTGTCACCGTTAGTGGGGGTGAAGAAAAAAACAAAAAGTTAGAAGCAGCTATGTCAGCTATGGAGCAAATCAAATCTAAATTTGGTGAAGGTTCTATTATGAAATTTGGTGATGCTCGCAAAACCGATGTAGATGCTATTCCCACCGGTTGCTTATCACTAGATATTGCACTAGGTATTGGTGGTATTCCTCGAGGACGAGTCATTGAAATTTTTGGCCCAGAATCATCTGGCAAAACAACTTTAGCTCAACACATTGTGGCTGAGGTTCAAAAATTAGGTGGTATTGCCGCTTTCGTTGATGCCGAACACGCTCTTGATCCATTATACGCTGAAAAAATTGGTGTTAATATTAAAGACTTAATAATTTCTCAACCAGATTCCGGTGAACAAGCCTTAGAAATTGTGGAGACTTTGGTTCGCTCTAACGCCGTTGACGTCGTGGTAGTTGATTCTGTAGCAGCTTTAGTTCCTCAAAAGGAAATAGAAGGTGATATGGGTGATCAACACATGGGCCTACAAGCTAGATTAATGAGTCAAGCCCTGCGCAAGTTAACTGGTGCTATTTCTAAAACTAATACCGTGGTTATTTTTATTAATCAGATTAGAAATAAAATTGGCGTTTTCTTTGGTAGCCCAGAAACAACTACTGGTGGTAACGCCTTAAAGTTTTACGCTTCGGTCCGTATCGAAATTAGACGCGCTGCTCAGATTAAACAAGGCGAAAATGTAATTGGTAACCGTGTTAAAATTAAAGTGGTTAAAAATAAAGTAGCCGCTCCTTTTAGAACTTGTGAATTTGATATCATGTACAATGAAGGAATCTCTTTAGCTGGTGATATGTTAGATTCTGGTGTGGACTATGATGTTATTAAAAAATCCGGCAACTCTTATACTTTCAAGGATATAAAATTAGGTGTTGGACGCGAAACTGCTAAGAGATTTTTGAAAGAAGATAAAAAGATGATGGTGGAAATCCGGAAAGCTATTTTAGCTGAAGTTGATCGCCGTGAAGCTGGTGGTACTGTCACTGTTAAACATAGTAAGGATGTAGAAGAAGAAACCATTGAAGCTTAAAAGATTTTTATAAAAAATAACCCCCTAGATTAACCAGTTGGTGAAATCCGGGGGTTATTTTTTATAAAAAAGAGTATAATATAACCATATGCGTTATAAAATTAGTTTAGTTTTCTTGGTAGTGGTAATAAGTTTATTTTTGGTGGTTCCTAAAACGGTCGCCGCTTTTTGGTGGTTTAGTCAGAAAAAAAATGCCACCGTAACCATACCAGTGCTGTCAGGTTTAAGTGATCAAGACAAACTAAGGGCTGAAGCTAAATATAAAATTTTTGATGAAGCTTTTGAAAAAAATAATATTGAAGTAGTAATTGCTAATCAGGATAAATTTTTGTTTACCATTGCCGAGCTTAATTATTTATTTACAATTGAAAGTAAAAAAGCCAAAAACCCTACCCTGACCAATGTCGACTTAACTAGTGATAATGGTAATATTAATGTAGCTGCTGATTTTCATAAATTTATTAACGGTCGATTTTCTTTTATAACTAAAATTGTTTCAGTCGATAATAAAATTAGATTACAATTATCGACTGTTAAATTATATGGTTTTAGAATCCCGGCTAGTTGGTTAGAGGGTCCGGTTAATAATACTTTAGATGATTATTTTTCTTTTTTATATAATGATAATCGTTATCAAGGATTTACTTTTAGTAATGATAATAATTTAATTCAGTTTAAACCAGTCTTCAAAAAATAAAAAATTATTAAACAAAAAACCGATTCATTGTGAATCGGTTTTTTGTTATATCTATACTTTATCGATTAATTCGATGACCCGGTCAAAAACTTCTTGAGGGTTGCCTTCGCCATCGACTTCTTGTAATTTATCACGCGTTTGGTAAAAATTTATTAAGTCACTGACATTGGCTCGGTATATTTCCAGGCGCTCCTTGATAACGATTTCGTTGTCATCGGCGCGTCCAGAAGTTTGGCCACGTAGCAGTATTCGTTTGATAAGTTCTGGGTCAGAAGCTGTTAGATTAATAGTTAGGTCTATTTTTAAACCTAAAGAAGCTAAAGCATCTTCTAAAATTTGTGCTTGCACTCCGTTTCTAGGAAAACCGTCAAAAATAAAACCATTTCCTTGTGACAAATTTGTCTCTAAAGCTTTTTTCAAGACGGCTGTCATTAATTCATCAGGAACTAATTGTCCGCTCGCCATAAAACCCTCCACTTGTTGTCCTAAAGTTGTTTTTAAAGCTATTTCTTTACGAAGAATCTCCCCGGTAGACAGAGGCAATAACCCATATTTTTCTTTAATGTGCATGGCCTGCGTTCCTTTGCCAGATCCAGGTGGACCAAAAATTACCAGATTAAGCATAAATATTAAATTTAGTATTTAAGAAAAGAACGATGGGCACCGCGATTAAGTATAGCGAAAAAGAGTAATGGTGTAAAGTCTTATAAAACAAGATTTTTTAGTCTTATCTATTCATTCTACCATTTTTTAACTGATTAGAATAAAAAAAGACTCTCCTGATGAGGAGAGTCTGGTAGATATGTAGATAATTTTTTATCGATATCTAAGTAATTATACGGCAGCTTCAATCTTTGATAGTTCTAATTCTTTTAATCTTTTTGCTTCAGCGAATTTTTTATTTCTTCTTTTTTCGATAAATAAGCCGAGAGAAAAGAAAATAATTGAAGTTGTTACGTTTAAAACTAACAGTAGTAGGGAAGTTTTTACAGATTGTCCTAGCAAATAAGTAAATGCTGATAAAATAGCATTACCCAAAATAATAGAAGTAATTAAATGCTTTCTAGTTAGGAAGCGCATCTGGTCATTTAATTGTACAAAATGATAAGCCAGAAAACCTGGGCCTATCATTGGTATTAAGGAAGAAACCATAGCTACAAAAGCGATAACTACTGTTTGAAAAATAGTAACATCTCTGATGTCGCGATTCTTGATATTGATTTTTTTTGGTTTAAACTTAAGGTAAGAAAAAAGTAGAATTAACCATAATAATACCCCAATCGAATTTACTATTTCCATCGACCAGAGATTAATTACAATGGCGTAGATGAGCCAGAAGGAAGTGGAAGATAAGCTGACAATAATTTGTCCTAAATAAACTGATCCGGAGCTTTTATTGGTCCAAATTTCTGTTATTTGTTCAATCATGGTCAGGCCAATTACTACTCCAAAAATTATAAACAGTAAATCCTTTTGATTGCTCAAGATTATTATGGGAATAGTTAGTATTGAGCTTAGGCCAATTATTTTTTCTTTGAGACTAATTTTTTTAAAGCGCCAAAGATTAATTATAATAGCTAAAGCTATAAAACCAATGACCCCATTAATAGTTAAGGCTAAACTATTTTTAGCTACACCATAAATAATCACGGCTAGAGCAGAAAAAGCATAGTAGGAAAAAAAGATGAATGATACTGATTCTCCAGAACGACTTTTTACTATTTTCTGATTTTGCTTGAATAAAGCATAAGCTGATAAGGCGGTAAAAATTAGAGTAATAACGAAAGTAAAGGTTAATAAATTAACCCCGAAGTTCTGAAGTTCGATGAATTTTATCATTTTGTAGTTTTACAATTTTTTCGACGTTAATCAGCTCGGCAGTAATTATTATTTTTTCCTCTTCTATCAGATTTGGCCTTTTTAGTAATAATTTAATGCCAATTGATAGCTCAGGATAAAAACTGTTTGCTAAATTTCGACCATCAATAGCTGAGAATATCAATTCCTTGCCTCTTGCTATGTTTCTATGGTGAGCATGGTTATCGGCTCTTAAATTTTGTTCAATGTTTTTGATAAACATCTCAGCAAATTTTTTAGCCGGTATTTCTCCTAAAGCTTCAATTAACCAAAATTTTATTATTTGGCGTTTTTTTTCGTTCTTGATTTGGTCAATATCCAGGTCATATCTACCAAGATGGTCTAGGCTCGAATCATTAAATTTTTCTTTTAAACAACATTTTAAATTGATGCCTAATTGATTAATCACGTTTAATTTTTCTTCTTGAAGACGTTCGGTGTCAAGGAAGTAAAATCTAGTGCTCTGTTCAGGGCTAGTTAATTTTAATATAAATCTTAATTTAGCTTTATTAAACTTAACTTCGTTTTCGTAAAAGATAATTAAGGCAATAATAGCAATGCCTTGAACAATCATAATAATTCCATTGTACATGATAGGTGTTTTTAGGGTTTATATTAAATTTTTAAAGTTCTTTGGTAACTGCTTATATTACGATAATGTCTTGTTTTTGTCAAATAAAAAAAGGAAGTCTTTGGTGGACTCCCTTTATACTTATTCAGAAATGTTAATCTTTTTTGGTTTGAATTTAAGATAAACAATCAGTAAAGCTAACCATAATAGTAAGCCAGTAGAATTAATTATCTTCATAGGCCAAATATTAGCCGCAAAAGCATAACTAAGCCAGAACGAGTTAGAAAAAATAGCCACAATAGTTGGGCCAGAATGGACCGAACCAGAGTTTTTATTTTGCCAAATTTTAATTACCTGAATTAGTAGCATCGCATTAACTATCGAACCTACTATCAGAAATAATAAATCTCTTTGAGGAAGAAATATTATTAAAGGCAAGATGATAATAGAACTTAGTCCGGTTATTTTTTCCATTAAACTAATTACTTGTAATCGTAATAGATTAATAATAATGGCTAGGGTTATAAAACCAACAAAACCGTTAATAGTTAAGGCTAGGCTATGCTTATAAAGACCGTAGATGATTACTGCTAGAGCCGCAAAACTATAATAGGCAAAGAAGATAAAGGAAACAGATTCCCCTGACCTACTTTTTACTATTTTTTCATTTTGCTTCCACAAAGCTTGAATTTGTAATACTGTAAAAATTACAGTAGCTACAAAAGTGAAAGTCAAAGCGTTGGCTCCGAAATTCTGAAGTTCAGTGAATTTTACCATTACTTATTCAACATTTTTTTGATTTTGATTAATCCGGCTTGAATTAAGATTTTTTCATCATCTGTAATTTCTGATGAATCTAAGAGTTCTTTAATATTTTCTTTAAATTCACGAGCGAAGCAGGTTGCTAATTGTCCAGCATTCCCCTCTTTTAAAATTACAGACATGATAAAGATTAAACCAACTCTGGCATTCTTTTCATCAAAATTACCCTCCTCCTTTAAATACTTGGTAACTATATCAGCTAAAATTTTGGCATCTAATAAGCCCAGCGCGTAAGTGAAAGTATTTTTAATAAAATCTTTCTTTTCTTTGTTATTAATTAAACTTGATTTATCAAAAAATATACCAAAACTAGTTAAAGACCATTGCGGCACGAGTCGTTGGTAACTTTGCACGATTATTTTACATAACCGATTAATTATTCCGGCAGAATAATTATTTAGATTATCCACCAAAACTGTCCAATCATTGTTTTTTGAAGCTTCTTCAGTAAGCTGTCGGTAAAGTCTGATTTCAGAATTTAATTCTTTTATACGGCCATTTTTAACAACCAGAAATGTTAGAAAAAAGATAGTTCCTAACACTGAATAAATAATCAAAGCAATCAGTAATAGTTCCATAATAATTTGTTTTTTTTGAGGTTTATATTAAATTTTTAAAGTTCTTTGGTAACTGCTTATATTACAATAATACTTTAATATAGTCAAATAAAAAAAACAGGCTACAAACCTGTTCTTTTCGGTGCGCCCAGGGGGATTTGAACCCTCGACCGTCTCCTTAAGAGGGAGCTGCTCTACCAACTGAGCTATAGGCGCAAAATTAAGTGACTGGTGGCTGGAGAGGGACTCGGACCCTCGACCTTAGCGTTATGAGTGCTACGCTCTAACCAGCTGAGCTACCCAGCCATGTCCTCAAAATAAAAAAAGCTATCTGATTATTAGGCTTTTTTTCTTTTACATCATAAATGTTTATGATATCATTGTCAACAATAAAACAAGCTTATTATTGGTGCGCCCGGCAGGATTTGAACCCGCAACCTCTTGGTCCGAAGCCAAGTGCTCTATCCAGTTGAGCTACAAGCGCGCGGTAAGAGTGATTACAGCTTAAGTATCTTACCAGTTAGGGAATAATTATCTCTTTCCCTTGAGAGCTTGTTTTAAGTTGTAACCAGTCTTGAATTTAGCAACTTTTACCTCTGGGATAATGATTCTTTCGCTTGGCTTTTGAGGATTAACACCACCTCTGGAATAACGGACGCGAGATAAGAAAGTACCAAACCCAGTGATGGTAACTTCCTGACCATTTTTTAACTCGCTAGTGATGGTATCAGTCAAAACATTAATCATCTTCTCTGCTTGTTTTTTATTAATGCCCTCAACATCTTTAGCTAATTTTTCGATAAGTTGTGCTTTGTTCATAATTTTTATCTTTTAATTTTTCACTGTCTTTATTATAGTAAAAGGATTTTTTTATTACAAGACCTTATCTGGCATATTCGGTTACACGGAGTTCCCTGATAACATTAACCTTGATTTCACCAGGGTATTTTAGCTCAGTTTCAATCTTTCTAGCAATATCACGAGCTAAATCATGAGCTTTTAAATCATCAGCTTCTTCTGATCTGACAAAAACTCGAACTTCGCGACCAGCCTGAATGGCGTAGGCTCTTTCAATACCCTCAAAAGAAGTGGCAATTTTTTCCAGTTCTTCTAGTCTTTGAACATAGTTTTCATAATTATTATTACGAGCACCTGGTCGGGCCGAAGAAATAGCATCAGCTACTTTAACAATCACGGAAATAAGGGAAGCCGGATGATCGTCGTGGTGAGTAGCAATTGGATCAATAATTTCTTGGGGTAAATTATATTTTTTAGCAATGTCGCGTCCAATTTCAGTATGATTACCCTGAACTTCATGATCAACGGCTTTACCGATGTCGTGTAATAAACCGCCCTTCTTAGCTAAGGTCACGTCAGCTCCTAATTCTTCAGCTAGAATAGCGGATAAATGAGCAACTTCTACGGAGTGGCGCAAAGCATTCTGGCCATAACTAGTACGATATTTTAGACGTCCTAGAATTTGAACTAATTTAGGATCGAAACCAGTTACCCCAACTTCATACATGGCTTCTTCACCAGCCTTTTTAATATCAGTGGCAATTTCTTTTTTGGCCGCCTCTACCGCATCTTCAATCTTGGTAGGATGAATGCGACCATCTTTAATTAAATAGTCTAAAGTTTTTTTAGCGATATGACGGCGGATTAAAGAGAACCCAGAGATAGTAATAGCGTTAGGAGTATCATCAACAATAATTTCCACACCAGTCATTTGTTCAATTGATTTAATGTTACGGCCTTCACGTCCAATAATGCGGCCCTTCATTTCATCACTTGGTAAATCAACAGTGGTAGTAGTTAGTTCAACGGTATAGTCAGAAACCATTCTTTGCATAGCTAGGGCCATTATATCTTTAGCTTTATCAGCTAAATGGTCGTCGCCAGCATTTTCCATTTTTTGTAATCTGGTTTTCAGATCATCGGTACAATCTACCTCAATTTTCTTAAGTAGGATGTTTTTAGCCTCATCTTTACTTAAAGCCGAGATTTCTTCTAGTTTTTGTTCTTGTTCTTCCTTTAAAGTTTTAATTTTTTCTTTAATTTCTTGAACTTCAGCTACTTTGTCGTAAAGTTTTTGCTGTTTGTCTTGTAAATCAATTAATTTTTGAGAGAAAGAATTTTCTCTTTGTTCTAAACGACTTTGCAAGTCACTAATTTCTTGGCGTCTTTTTGACTCTTCTTTCTTTGATTCTTCAATGATTTTTAAAGCTTTGTCCTGAGCTCCTAACAGGACCTCTTTTTCTTTCAGCTTTGCGTCGCTAATGATTTTTTCGGCTTTCTGTTCAGCGCCGTCTACTTTTTTGACGGCTAAGTTTTTGTATAAATAATAGCCAATAAAAAAACCACCAACTAACAAAACGACATACAAAATGTATTCCATATTTACGTGGTTGTTTTTAGGTATTAGTTGTAGAGATTGATAAATTTAGCCGTTTTTACTAAAAAAGACTAAGCCGCTAAGAGCGACTGAGAGTTGTTGTGATTTTTTTGGATATTTCTTTCAAATAATAACCAAAAATAGCAGTTCCTTTTAAATTAGTAAGCGGTGAGAAAGCGTCCATAGTAGGTGTTTTAAGCTAAAGTTATAATAATACGCTACAAAAATAATCTAATTTTCCTAAAAACAATATTTGTTAATTAGATATCTTATGTCTACTTTAGCAGTTATTTTTGAAAATGTAAAGCCTAAAATATGGCTATTATCAGTTGACTAAAGTAAAAATATGAAGTAATATTTAAGCAACTTAGGCAATAAAAATAAGCCTTTTAAATACTACGCCCATGAACATGACAGAGTTAGCTCGCGTTTTACGAGTGAGCCCACAAGAATTACGCGACCTTTTACCTAAAATTGGCTTTAACATTGGACAAAAAGCGATTAAAGTTGATAATAATACGGCTAAAAAGATTATAAAAAATTGGCCGGCCTTTAGACGTCAACTAGAGCTTCAAAGAGCAGCTGAATTTGCCAAAAAGCGGGAACTTGATGCTCTGCCTAAAGAAAAGAAAGCTATTAGTATTCCAGCAGTTATTACCGTTCGTGATTTTGCTGAAATTGCGGGGTTACCAGTCAATAAAATTTTGGCAGAATTGATGAAAAATGGTGTCTTTGCCTCCCTTAATGAAAAAATTGATTTTGATACAGCTTGTGTGATTGGTGAAGATTTAAGTTTAGATATTTCCTTATTAGAAAATGATGGTGCTACTGAAGAAAAAGAAGATCACAAGTTATCAGAAATTTTAGGTAAAGAAACTGAGGGTAATTTAATAGATCGTCCACCTGTCATTGTTATTATGGGTCATGTTGACCACGGAAAAACTAAATTATTAGACTCTATTCGTCGAACTGATGTGGTCGCTGGTGAAGCCGGCGGTATTACTCAACATATTGGTGCTTACCAAATTGTTCGTAAAGAAAAAGCTATTACTTTTATTGATACTCCAGGACACGAAGCTTTTACAGCTATGAGAAGTCGTGGTGCTAAAATTGCGGATATCGCTATTTTAGTAGTAGCCGCTGATGATGGCGTTAAACAACAAACTACCGAAGCTTATCGCATTATTGAAGCGGCTAAAATTCCTTTTATCGTCGCTATTAATAAGATTGATAAGCCCGATGCTAATATTGATAAAACTAAACAGGAACTAGCTTCTCAACTTAATATCACGCCAGAAGATTGGGGCGGTAAAACTATTTGTGTACCAATTTCCGCCAAGGATGGTATTGGTATTGAAGAATTATTAGACATGGTTTTATTAGTAGCTGATACCGAAAGTGCTAGCATGAAAGCTAACCCTTCAACTGAAGCAGCCGGCACCGTGGTAGAATCTAATATGGATAAAGCCGCCGGACCAGTCGCTACTCTATTAGTACAAAATGGTACTTTACGCGTTGGCGATCAATTGTGTTTTAATGAAATTATTTATGGTAAAGTTAAATCTTTGAAAAATTATCGCGGCGAAAGCGTTCAAGAGGCTGGACCATCAATGCCTGTTAAAATTTTAGGTCTTAAAATTTCTCCGGCTGTGGGTGATATTTTGGAAGTTGGCGATGGCCGTAAAGTAAAAAATAAAAAAATTAGAACCGCCTCTGACCAAACTGTTAAATCAGCCATGACCATGGCTTCTGGCGAGAGTGATGATAATATTCCTAAAGTTAACGTGGTTATTAAAGCCGATTTTTTAGGTTCCGCGGAAGCTATTGAAGAAGCTTTAATGAAATTAAATACTGAAAAAGTTAAAGTTAAAATTCTAGCTAAGGGCTTAGGTAATATTACTGAAGGTGATATTAAGCGCGCCGAAGATGCTAGTGCCATGATTATGGGCTTTAATGTCCGTATTACTCCGGCCATTGAAAATTTAATTCGTGAAAAGAATGTGGACGTTAAGACTTATTCTGTTATTTACGATTTAATTAAATATGTTAAAGCTGAAATGCAAAAATTAATCAAAGCTGAAATTATCAGAGTTGATGAGGGCCGCATCAAAGTAGCAGCTATTTTTAGAACTGAAACAGAAAGCCAAATTGTTGGTGGTCGCGTGTTAGATGGTTACGTAGCTTTAAATGCTTTATTAGAAGTAAAACGCGATCAAGAAATTATTGCGGTGGGTAAGTTAGCTAAGTTACAAGCTGGAAAACAAGATGTTAATCGTGTAGAATTTAATGAAGAATGCGGCGTCTTATTTGAAGGTAAACCCCTAATTTTAGTTGGTGATATTTTACAAGCTTATCATGAAGATAAGGTAGTCGATAAAATGTAACTTATGTCTAAAGCTGATCAAGTTAATCAATTATTACAAGAAGAATTAGCCCATGCTATTAATCGTGAGGTGGGTATTCCTAATGCTTTAATTACTGTTGTTTATGTTAGAACTTCCGCCGATTTAAAGTGGGCGACGGTTGGCATTTCTGTTTTACCGGATAAGTTAGCTGGCACAGCCTTATCCACCTTAAAGAAATCAGTTAGTCTTTTATCATCTATTTTAGCTAAGAAGACTAGATTTCGAAAAATACCTCGTTTCCGTTTTGAGTTTGATCCGACCGAGCGTAAAGCTGCTGTGTTAGAAGATGTTATTAGCAGATTAGATGAGGAAGACGATCAAGAAGATTTTTTCACAGTTAACTAAAAAATATACGTTGACAAAAATATAGCTAATATGCTATATTTTTTTGTTATTTAGTTACTTAACATTTAAAAATATAGGAGGCGTCATAATGGATTTAATAGTTGGTATAGATTCTAGCCCAGAGTGGGATTATTTTTATGATTTAGTTCAAAGGGCTCCAGAGAGGAGATTGGAAGGATTTCCTTTTAAGACTAAATTCCCAAAACTTTATATTGGTCAACGGTATGAAATTATTTTAGTTTCAGGAGTAATCGAGGAAGTTAGAGTCGATGACTCCAGGGAATATATGTCCGAAGGCCTGGAATGGAAACAAATTGGTGGCTGTAATATAACAAGTCATTGTGTGGCTGCTTGGAAAAAAATTATTAAAAAATAGGAGGAATAGTAATGAATAAAATTATTAAGGAAGATTCTAGTTCAGATTGGCAACATTTTTTTGACCTGATTACAAAACACCCGGACACGAAATTCAATTTTAGCCCGCCTTCAAATGAGTTTCCAGAATTCTATGGAGACCAGAAATATGAAGTTATTTTATATTCTGGTCATAGAGAAGTAACTATAGTTGATGACTCTAAAGAGGATAAATTAAGTTGGCGTAAAGAGAATGGCTATAATGTTGTTGATGGTCAAGTTGTGGCATGGAGAGTAATTGATGAGTCGGAAGAAGAAAAAAAGATTCCAGAAGACCCCTTTCTTTTTTTAGATAGTTTGCAACAGCAGGCTATAAAAACTACTCAACATGTTAAAGAGTTGGCCGCTGAAGCTAAAATGGATGTCAGATTATTTAAGATGTCTGGAGAAACACTTTTATTTCGAGAAGAATTTCCAGAAATTAAAGGTTGTCGCTTTCATAATGTCGTGCCAACGCCGCACTACCTAATTTCCGGTCTAGAAATAACGGCTAAGCCTTGGCATAATAATGCTTTTGATAAAGATGTTTGTTGCGTTATTGATGTTAGAATTAAATTATTAATTCAACGTGACCGAAGCGCCGACCGAGTCACTTTTGATAATGACCCTCAAGCATTCTGGAATTGTAATTTGGGCTCTTTTGAAATGATGGAGGGTAAATACAAAAATGAAGAATTTGGGGTTATTGTTCAAAAAGAAATCTACTGCGATGATAGTGAGATGTTAATAGAGGATATCTCAGAATTTATTGTTTTAAAAGAGGTATTGAGGCGAGGATACGCGGCTATAGCCTGGTCGTTTCCTGAACCAAAAAAAATGTTATAAGAAAATAGCAGGACCATAACGGCCCTGCTTTTTTTAATAGCCTTCTAGACTTTTTTTATAATATAGCCTATTATTAAGGGTTAAATATAAGATTTATAGAAATCATGGATTTTCGCCAGCAATTTGTTAAAGCCTATACTAAAATAAAAACAGCTAACCGAGTGTTGGTTATTTCTCATATTAATCCCGATGGCGATGCCTTGTCTTCTGCCAGTGTTTTTTTGGAACTATTAAATAATTTAGAAATTGAAGTGGTGGGTTTTTGTCCTGGCAAGAAAGATGTCACTTTTGATTATTTACCGCATCAAACTAAAATTATTAATCATCAGACAGACTTGCCGGACTTGGTTAACTTTGATTTGATAGTTGTATTAGATTGTGGATCATTATCTCGTACTGGTTTAGCTGAAGAAATTTTAGAATTAAAAAAGTTGGATATTCGTCCTTATATTATAGAATTCGATCATCACCCCAAGATGGATGATTATAGTGACTTGGAAATTCGTGATCCTGAAAAAGCGGCCACGGCCGAGATAATTTATGATTTTTTTAAAGAAAATAAAATCGGTTTTAATAAAAATTCAGCTAATTGTATTTTAACTGGTATTTTAACCGATACCGGTAATTTTTTATACCCTAATTCCTCGGAACATAATTTAGAAATCGCCTCGCATATGATGTCTTGCGGCGCGCAGTTTCCTAAAATAGTTAATAATGTTCTACGTAATAAGAATTTTTTAGTAATGAAATTGTGGGGCATGGCGATGAATAATTTACGAGTTAATAAAAAATATAATATTGCTTATTCGGTTATTACTAAAGATGATTTATTAGAACTTAATAAGCTTGGCACTCCAGAAGAAGTCGAACATTTTTTACATAGTGATGTCTTTGGTGATATCACTGGTTTTTTAGGTAATCTGTCTGATGTCCAGGCCGTGATGTTGCTGCGTGAAGAAGATGGTAAAATTAAGGGTAGCCTGCGCACTTCTAGACCAGAGATGGATATTTCTGGCTTAGCTAAACATTTAGGTGGTGGCGGGCATCCTAAAGCTTCTGGTTTTTCTATGTCTGGTCAGATATTAAAAAAAGGTGATAGTTGGGAGATTGTTTAACTCAAAATATATTATTAGAAAAAAATCCTGCAAATTACAGGATTTTTTATATTAAATTATTTATTTTTCTTCTGTTTTTCTCTTCTCCATTTCTCAATTTCCTGATGATTGCCACTCAGCAAAACACTGGGTACCTTATAACTTTTTCTCCCCACTTTAAAAATAGCTGGTTTAGTATATTGAGGATACTCTAACACACCTTCTTCACTGTGTGATTCTTCAGTAGTGCTATAATTATTACCAAGTGTCCCGGGAAGTAATCTGGTAATAGAATCCATGATAATCAACGCTGGTAATTCACCGCCAGTTAAAACATAATCGCCAATCGAAATTTCGTCATCAATAAAATTAGAGATTCTAGCATCAACTCCTTCATAACGGCCACAAATAAAAATAACTTCCTTATATTTAGAATACTCTTGAGCTAATTGTTGGTTCCACTTTTGACCACCAGCCGACATTAAAATTACCTTACAATTTTTCTTAGTCTTTTTAACAGCCTTAATAGCTTTGTATAATGGTTCTATTTTCATAAGCATGCCAGCCCCGCCACCATAAGGAGTATCATCAACGCTTTGATGTTTGTCGGTTGTCCAATCTCTTAGATTATGAGTTTCAAAACTGATAATTTTTTGATCAAGAGCTCGCTTCAAAATACCCTCATTTAAATAAGAGTGAAACATCTGGGGAAAAATTGTAAGGGCGTGAAATTTCATATGTCTATTATAACAGAAAAGCTCCGTTTTAACAGCGGAGCTTTTCTTATTTTATGAGCTATTGTTTAGATGTTTAAGTCATCAATAGCTGAAGTGTCAATATCCATTTCTTGTGATTCCACTGGAGCAACTGGTTTTTCAAAACGTTTGCCGCCTTCTGGATCATAGATCTTCAAATTAACACGAGAGTTGTTCTTGGCACCAACAATCTTTAATAAAGTTCTGATAGCTTGAGCTGTTTGGCCTTTTCTGCCGATAACATAACCCATATCAGCTGGATTGATCTTCAAGGTTAGAAGAACACCCATTTCATCAACAGTTCTGTCGACTACGACATCTTCTGGATGGCTAACGATGTTTTTAACAATGCTTTCTAAGAATTGCTTGTCTTGAGCTTCCATACGTTTGGTTTTCCTTCAAAGGCGGCAATGACAAGCATTGTCATTTGAAAGAATATTGTTAATTATATGAATTTGTTCTAAATGAACAAACTTTATACTGTTATTGTAGCAAGTGAATGCTAATTTAGGCAACAGTCTCTTCAACTATTTCCTCTTTAACTTCTTCAACGACTGGAGTTTCTTCTATTACAGGAGCTTTAGCAGCTTCTTCAGACTTCTTGCGCTTGTCATCTTTAGCTTTAGTTTGACCTTGTTTCTTTTCGCTAATTTTTCCAGGTTTAGAAGCGATTACTTTTTTACCTTCAATAATTCCTTGACCAACAAATAAGTTGTTGATAGTTGGAGTCATTTGAGCACCACGTTCTAACCAAAAATTAACACGATCCTTTTTGACCTGTAATTGTTTGTGAAATTGGTCGTAAGCACCAAGAATTTCTAAAGCATCACCATATGGATCACGGCCTTTTTCGGAAATGATAACACGGAATACTTTTTTGTTTTTTTTACCAAGCTTAGATAGTTTTATAGTTAACATAATCTTTGAAACGCGCATCCGACAAAATGTTCGAAGTACCGTTTAATTGCTTAAAATTGCTGATTTAATACCCAAATTCTAACTTAAAGACTTTTAAAAGTCAATGGCTAGTCCTATGAGCGAGGAGTCATTGGTCTTCTACCTCCAAAGCCACCGCTTGGACGACCTCCAAAACCACCTGAGCGAGGGGAACTGGGACGACTTTCACCAGTCGACTTACCCTTTTCATCCTTCCATAAGGCTTCGTTTTCGGCTAAACCTTTCATAGTTAGGTTAACTCGGCCTTGATCGTCTATTTCTTTAATCTTAACAGTTACAGTATCGCCGACTGAAATAAAGTCAGCTGGTTTATCGATACGATAAGGGGCCAGTTCACTAACATGAACCATGCCGTCTTGATTAGAATTTAAAGCTACAAAAGCTCCGAAATCCATTAATCTTACAACTTTACCAGTTACTATTTCTCCAGCCTCATAAACTTTGATAATTTCTTGAACTTTATCAACGGCTAATTGCACCATGGCTACATCAGTACCACAAATCATAACTAAACCGTCATCTTCAATATCAATCGAAACACCAGTTTCTTCAATAATCTTGTTGATTGTTTTGCCACCAGAACCAATAATAGCTCCAATCTTAGTTGGATCAACTTTAAAGCTGATAATTCTAGGAGCATATTTAGAAAGTTCTGGGCGGGCAGCTGGAATCGCTGATTTTAGTACTTCTAAAATTTCATTTAAAGCTTTGCGACCCTGACTTAAGGTTTGACGAATAATAGCTTCATCCAATCCGATAGTTTTAGTGTCCAGTTGAATAGCGGTTAAACCAGTTTCGGTACCGGTAATTTTAAAGTCCATACCACCATCGCCATCTTCTAAATCTTGTAAATCGGTAATAACTACCCATTTGCTCATATCTGGCACAGAAGCTAATCCCATAGCAATACCTGCGACGTGTTTTTTAATTGGTACGCCAGCATCCATTAAAGCTAGAGTTGAAGCACAGGTGGAAGCCATTGATGAAGATCCGTTGGAACCTAATGTTTCTGACACTACACGAATAGCGTAAGGGAATTCTTCTTTAGAAGGAACAACTGGCATTAAAGCTTTTTCAGCTAAGGCACCATGACCAACTTCACGACGACCAGTGCCGCGTAAAGGTGAAACTTCACCAACAGAATATGGTGGAAAATTATAATGATGCATGTAGCGTTTTTTACTAACACCTTCAATTCCTTCTAAGGATTGTTCTAATCCAGGAGCGCCTAAAGTGACAATACTCATAACTTGAGTTTCACCACGAGAGAATAATGACGAACCGTGAACGCGTGGCAATAAAGCAACGTCGCCAAGCAAGGTTCTGATTTCAGTTAATGAACGGCCGTCAACCCGGCGCTTATCTTCGATGATAGCGCGAGTAATTTCTTCATCAATCATTTTCTCTACTAATTTCTTGATGATATAACCACGATCATCTTTAGTAATACCCTCATCAAATAAATATTTATCTAACTGAGTTTTGATTTCAGTTACCGCACCTTTGCGTTCAGTCTTTGTATAATATATTTTTTCAAATAAAATATTTGGAATATTTTTGTTTAACCAAATCTCTCCTTTAACTAATAATTCTTTTTTAGCTTCTTCTTTAGTTAAGTCTTCCGGAGTTTTTAGAATGGTTTTAACTGATTTTTCTTTTGGAGTGATGTTCTCTTTTAACTCATTAAATAAATCAATCGCTCCCTTCATGGATTTCATACCAGCAATAATGGCATCAGCCATAATATTTTCTGGAACTTCGTTAGCGCCAGCTTCAATCATGATTAATCTTTCGCAAGTACCAGAAACGATTAAGTCTAAATCACTCTCAGCCTGTTCTTTGTAGGTCGGATTGAAAACAAATTCACCATCAATTTGACCAACGCGGACACCGCCGATTGGGCCGTGCCATTCAATGCCGGAAATTAAGAGAACTGCCGAAGCCGCTAATAAGGAAACGATATCGTAATCATTTTCTTGGTCAACTGCGAGTACTGAAATGATAACTTGCACATCGCGTTTGTCGTCTTGATTAAATAATGGGCGGATTGCACGATCAATCATTCGGCCGGTGAGGACTGATTGATCAGTTGGGCGACCTTCACGTTTAACCCATTGGGAACCTTTAATAATACCAGCCGCATAAAGCTTTTCTTCGAAATCAACCATCAAAGGGAAGAAATCAACACCATCACGTTCAGTTTTAGATTGAACGACGTTAGCCATTACTACAGTTTCACCATACTGGACGAGCACTGAAGCATCAGCTTGAAGAGCTAAACGTCCAGTTTTGACGCTTAGTTCGCGACCCAGCCATTGAGTCTTAAACACTTTTTCTTGTAACATACTTTTTTATGGCTTGGCCGATAAATTACAGAACTGTAAGTAATTACAGTGCTATCTATTTAAGGGCCAGGCTTAATTAATTATTTTAAAAAACCCCTAGGCCAACTGGCTTTGAAGTTTTAAATTTTTTTTATTTTTTACGACCGATTAAGAATTTCTTATCGCCTGACAAATCAGTAAAATCATCAGATTCTTCAATCAGCTTAGAGGAACAAGTTTTGCGGAAGGCCATTATTTCTACTAAACAACCTTTATTATTCTGTAAATAGGAAACAAGTGGTAAATAATCACCATCGCCTGAAACTAAAATAATAACATCTAGTTTATCAGCTAATTTAATAGCATCAATGGCAATTCCGACATCCCAATCACCTTTTTTAGCTCCCCCAGCAAAGGTTTGCAGTCCCTTCATTTTAACTTCAAAACCCTGCTGGCTCAAAGCTTCAAAAAAAGCCATTTCATCTTCATTATCACTCTTTATAACATAAGCAGTGGCCCGGATAAGTTTCCGAAGAGCCACTGCTTGGGTTAAGATTTCTTTAAAGTTAGTGCGACGGTTGTACAAATTCTTAGCAGAATGATACATGTTTGAGACATCTACTAAAACGCCTACTCTTTGTTCTTCATGTTTAATCATATAGATTGTAAAAACCGCCGGTTAACAAATTTATTCTTCAATTAATTCTTCTGGAAGGTCCTTAGGCATTTCTTCTACACCACCTTCTTCTTCAGTTGGGGCATATTTCTTTTCCTTTAGTTTAGCCTCTTCTTCCTCAGCAATCAGTTTAGTGGCAATTTTTAATTTTAATTTCTCGGCTAATTCTCTAAATTGGCCTTCGTTTTCTTTTTGTAAATACTTAAGTAGTTTTCTTCTTTCGCCAACCTTTTTTAAAAGCCCGCGGCGGGAAGAGAAATCATGCTTATGAAGCTTTAAATGTTCAGTTAATTCCTTGATTTCTTCAGTTAAGATCGCAATCTGAACTTGTGAAGAACCAGTATCAGTATCGTGAACACGAAACTTTTTGATAATTTTTTCCTTAGTTTTTTTGTCTAACATCTTGATGATGGGCTTAAACCGAGAAGCGATGAAGCTAAAGCTCACGTCGCATCCAAGAACAAGTCTTAATTAAAAGGATTATTTTAAAGTGTTAATCTTTTTTTGTAAGCGAGATTTTTTGCGAGCAGCTGTGTTTTTCTTGATTACTCCCTTTTTAGCTGCCTTATCAATAGCTTTGATAGTTTTAGCGATATCTTCTTTAGCTAATTTTTCACCAGCCACGACAGCTTTAATAGTAGTCTTAACAGCCTTTTTCATGACATCAGACACTTTTTTGTTAGCAATATTGCGTTTAATAGTCTTGCGCAATTCCTTTTTAGCAGATTTCTTATTAGGCATACGGTATTTTTGATAAAATTCGTTAATTATTATTAAAACGTTAGCACAAAATTAAATAAAAAGCAAGAGTCTTTGATCCCTATTTAATTAAATGTCGGGGCGCTGGGAATCGAACCCAGTCAACATGCTCCCAAAGCATGCGTACTACCAGTATACTACGCCCCGTTATGACCTGTGCCCCGGGTCAGAATCGAACTGACGACACAAGGATTTTCAATCCTTTGCTCTACCACTGAGCTACCGAGGCCTATTTAAATTATTTGTTGCGGGGGTCGGATTCGAACCGACGGCCTCCAGGTTATGGGCCTGGCGAGCTGCCAACTGCTCTACCCCGCGATACTTAAACGCTGTAACGTTTTAGGTGGGCAATGGAGGACTCGAACCTCCGACCTCTACATTATCAGTGTAGCGCTCTAACCAACTGAGCTAATTGCCCTTAATTTTAGCAATTTTTTTAGATTAGCTTAAAAAATAAAATGGGAGTCTTTTGAACTCTTTATTGAATATAACAGACTAAAAAGAAAAAGGCAATAGTTTTTAGGGACATTTTTGGCTTGTTAAAGGACATTTTAATTTTATAAATAATCTTTTTATAATTTTGCTAAAAATAAGGCTAGTTCAGCTTTAGTTTCACTTTGACCGGTTTTGTTGGCGAAGTCGATAGTCACCAGTTTATTCAATTTATCTTTGAGGTCGCTGAGACTAAAGGCGCTAACTTGAATTAACCCTTTTTTAACAACATAAGGATGAATCTTTAGCTCACTGGCCATAGTTGTAGCGCTAAGATTAGCCTCGACTGCACTTTTAATTTGGAGTAAAATTTTAAATTGGCGGATTAACATCACTAAAATATAATCTTCACTGACACCGGCTAGATATTGTTTTTCAAGGAGACTAAGGGCACTTTTAGAATTACGAGCGGAAATAGCATCAGTTAGAGTAAAAATATCTTCGTCAAAAACTCCGGCTACATTTTCTTTAATTAGTTGGTTGCTGATTTCCTCGTCATCTTTAATCATCATAGCTAGTTTATGTAGCTCAGAAGCAATTCGCCATAAATCAGAGTTAGCTCGAGTAATCAAGAGGTTGATAGCGGTCGTATTTATTTTTCGTTTTAATTTTAAGACTTCTTGTTTTATAAAATCAATTAGTTGTAACCCTTCCAGGGCTTTAAATTCTTGAACGTATTTTTGTTTTAATAAGTAGGTAAATAATTTTTTAGTCTCTTTTTTTAATTTACTATTTTTTCCACTTACATCATTATCACGAAAAATAATAATATTTTCTTCATCAGCCTTTTTGCTTTCACTGCGAGCTTGTAAAAATGTTGCTAGCTCGCCCAATAATTTGTCACTTTTATTTTCAAAAATATCTTCAATCACAATCATTCTCCTTTTAACAAACAAAGAGCCAGTATTTATTTTATCACTTATCTCTTTCAGAGTAGTTGACCGGCCGTCAAGCATAATCAAACTCTGTGAAGCAGTATCTATTTCACTAATAAACTTTTCTTTTAGTTCGTTTAATTTTTGGCGGCTACGATAAGAATCGGCGCCATACAGGAAGATAATCATAATTTAATTTTCTCGATTTTTTTAATTTTACTGCTTAAAAATTTTTCAGCTAATTTTTTAAATGATTCTGGATTATCAGTGGTATAAAATTCTACTTTGGTAGTTTGGTTTGCTAATACCTTATGCCTAATAAGATAATCTTTCAAGCTCTTAGCTACTAATTGGCCAGTATCAGGAACAGTCACGGTTGGTCCCATTATTTTTTTAATTTGAGCCTGTAAATAAGGATAATGAGTACAAGCTAGAATTAAAACATCAATTTTTTTTAGTGGTTTTAAATAATCACGTAAGATCAGGTTTGTTTCTGGCTTATTAGCATGGCCGTCTTCAATTAAAGGAACCAACAGCGGGGCGCTTTGACCAATTACTTTTAAGCTGGAATTTAAGTGCTTAATTTCTAAATTATAAGACTGGGAGTTAATGGTAGCTTTAGTGCCGATAACCCCAATTCTTTTACCGGCTGGTTGTTTGGCGGCAGCTTCAGCTAACGGTCTAATAACGCCTAAGACTCGGTGTTGCGGATAATGAGATGGTAACCATTCTTGCTGTAGTTTTCTGAGAGCTTGAGCTGAGGCTGTATTACAGGCAATAATAACTAAGCGGCAATTTTTTTTAAATAAAAATTCTACAGCCTCTATGACATATTGATAAATAATGGCTGGCGATTTATCGCCATAAGGCACACGAGCCGTATCGCCTAAATAAATATAATGATAACCCGGCACTAATTTTAAAATTTTTTTTAAAACAGTTAGCCCGCCTAGGCCGGAATCAAAAACACCAATGGGATAATCTTTAATCTTGGAGTTCTTTAACATATTTCTGAAACAAGTCGCCTCGTTCTTTATAATTTTTGAATAAACCAAAACTGGCGCAGGCCGTGGAGAGTAAAACAACATCGCCAGCTTTAGTATTTTGGTTAGCAAGTTTTACGGCTTCTGTCATGCTGTTAGCGGACTTTATTTTGCTAGATGAAAAGCCGGCCGAGAGTAAAGCTTTTTTTAAACGGGGCGAAGCAGTACCAGAAAATAAAATAACTAACTTAGCGCTGCGCTTAACTTCTTTAGCCAATGCTTTAAAGTCAGCCCCTTTGTCAGCTCCGCCTAACATAATAGTAGCACCGGGAAAAGATTGTAAATCAGCTATAGTGCTTTCGGGAGTAGTCGAAAAACTATTATCATAATAAGCCACGTCTTTTTTAGTGGCCGCTAATTCTAAGCGATGAGGTAAGCCTTTAAAAGAAGCGACGGCTTTTTTAACCACCTCACTTTTAATATGCAAAATTTTAGCGAGTGCTACCGCAGCCGCCACATTTTCTTTATTAAACTCACCAGCTAAACGACTAGGCAAAGCAGAACTGGTGAAATAAATAGCTTTTTTAACATTTAAAACTTTGGCTAAACGCTCATGAGTTAAAAAATATTTATTTTGAGAGTGCTCGGCAATATTAAGTTTAGCCTTTTTATAAATTTTAAAAGTTTTATGATAATTAGGATTATTAGGATCGGCTGGTTTTAAATGTTCTTTAAATAAATTAGTTAGCACGGCATATTTAGGGCTGATTTTAAAATCTTCTAATTGAAAACTGGAAAGCTCTAGTACGACAAAAGATTTACTGGTTAGTTTATCTAAAAAAGAAAAGGGAGCAATACCAATGTTGCCACCTAAAAAAACATGCTCGCCATTCTTTTTCAAAATAGTATAAATCAAACTGGCCGTGGTGCCTTTTCCCTTGCTACCGGTGACGCCAATAATATTAGTAGTGGGAGCCAGTTCCATAAATAAATTCATGGCGCTAGTAATTTTATTTTTAACTGGCTTTAGCTCTGGCAAAAATAATGGGCAGCCAGGTGACCTGTAAATCAAATCAAAATCTTTAAGATTTTGAAGACAATCTCGTCCTAAGCGCCAAGAGACCTTTCTTAGTTTGGTTTTAACACTTTCATTAAAATCGCAAACAGTATATTCAGCTGGGGCGTGGTGTTTTTGAAACCAAGCCAGTAGGGCTTGGTTTTCCAGGCCGTAACCGATAAAGGCTATTTTTTTATTTTCTATTTTTGGCATTTTATTTTATCTCACCCCAGTTATCGCCGATATCAGTATCTACAATAATTGGTACTTTTAATTTTAGACTATTCTCCATTAATTTTTTAAGTTCCGGTAACCATTCCTCGATTTTATTATTTTTTATTTCAAAAATAAGTTCATCGTGAATTTGCAATAACATTTTTATATCAGCCTCGTGGCCTTTTATTTTGTCAGCAATTTTTATCATCGCTACTTTGATGAGATCGGCGGCCGTTCCCTGCAGGGGTGTGTTGATAGCCATGCGTTCAGCACTACGACGAATAGTTGGCATAGTAGAATCGAGTTCCGGCAGATAGCGCTTACGTCCAAATAAAGTAATCGTATAACCTTTGGCCCTAGCTTCTTCGATGGATGAGTCAATCATCTTTTTGATATCAGTATAAATATCAAAATACTTGGCAATAAATTCTTGAGCTTTTTTGTAAGTGATACCGGCATTTTGCGATAAACCATGAGGGCCTTGTCCGTAAATAATCCCGAAGTTAGTAGCTTTCGCTTCACGACGCATTTGTTTTGTCACCTCCGATAAAGGAACTTCATTTATTTTAGCGGCTGTAGCGGTGTGAATATCTTCTTGGTTATTAAAAGCTTTAATCATGTTCTTATCGCCAGATAAGTGAGCCGCTAAACGTAATTCAATTTGAGAATAATCCAGACTAACTAATTTATAACCGGCTTCAGCTACAAAAGCCGAACGAATTTTTTGTCCTTCTTCGGTCCGAGTAGGAATATTTTGTAAATTTGGTTCAGTCGATGATAAACGGCCAGTAGCCGCAATAGTTTGGTTATAACTCGTATGAACGCGACCAGTTTTTTGGTTGATAAGTTCCGGTAAAGCCAGGACGTAAGTACTTTGCAATTTATTTAGTTCGCGGTAATTTTGAATCAGGGCCACAATCGGATGTTCTTCGATTATTTTTTGCAGTTCATCATCAGCTGTGGACAGTCCAGTTTTAGTTTTTTTAATTCCCTTAGTGCTAATATTTAATTTTTCAAATAAAATAACTTGTAGTTGTTTAGGAGAATTAATATTAAATTCTTCATCGGCTTGTTTATGAATTTCGGTTGCCAACTTTTTAAGACGGGCAGCTAAATCATGTTCAATAGTTTTTAAGCTAGCTGCCTCAACTTTGATGCCATTTTCTTCCATGTCCACTAAAACACCAACCAAAGGTATTTCAATTTCGGCCATTATCTTATCCAATTTTTCTTCCTTTAATTTCTTTTTTAATATTTTAGTTAAGCGCCAAACACACTCAGCATCCTCGCCTGAATATTGAGCAATTTTTTTAGGATCAATTTGAGTAAAAGAAATTTTTTCTTTACCTTTACCTAGCATGTCAGTTGTTGATATTTTTTCCCAACCCAGCTCTCTGAAAGAAACAGCATCTAGATTATGCTGGCGGTTATCAGGATTGAGAAGGTAAGAAGCAATCATGGTATCAAAATCTAAACCTTTAACCTCGATACCTTGGTTTTTTAAAACCCGGATATCAAATTTAGCATTGTGAGCGTATTTAGGAATTTTGGCATTTTCTAAAACTTCTTTTAATTCCTGCAACCAAGGATGACTTTTTTTATCAGCCTTAAGATAGCTGAATAGGTCGGCCGCTTTTTGGATCTTACCTTGAGAGAGGTCGATATAATAAGCTTCGTCGTCGTTAAAAGAAAAAGATAAACCTAAAAGTTCGCAATTAATGGGATTTAGCCCGTCTGTTTCACAGTCAAAAGACAAAGCTTCAGCCGCTTTTAATTTTTTTAAAAAACTGGCAAAACCTTTTTCATTAGCTACTAATAAATATTTTTTTTGAGTTTCATTTCTAGTAAATTTATCAGCGTAATCTAATTTTTTTGGTTTTTCATCTTCTGATACAACTATATTCTTTAGAGCATTAAGTTTGGGCAGCAGTGAACGGAATTCAAATTTAGTAAAAGCCGCCGTAGCTTTATCTAAATCAAAAGAATCAAGACGTAAATCTTTCCAGTTTATTTTCAAATCAATATCACATTTAATAGTAGCCAGACTTTGGCTTAAATAAGCATTGTCTTTAAATTCTTTTAAGAGTCCGTTGATGCGGATTTTAATTAAAGGGTCGTTTTTTTCGGTAGCAGCATAAACGCCATCCAAAGTTTTAAAATTTTGTAATAATTCGGTGGCAGTTTTTTCACCGATACCCTTAACACCCGGAATATTATCGCTAGGGTCGCCGCGTAAAGCTTTATAATCAACAATTTGATTAGGCTTTAAACCATAACGTTCAAAAACGCGAGCTTCGTCATAAGTCACGCTTTCATTAAGTCCACGACTCATCGCATAAACTTTAGTACGAGGACTAACTAATTGTAAGCTATCCATATCACCAGTTACAATATAATTTTCAAAGGCTGTTTCTTGTTCGGAGCGGGTAATAATAGTACCGATTAAATCATCGGCCTCAAAACCATCAAGTTCAAAAATAGGAATATCCATAGCCGTAGCTATTTCTTTGACTAGGGGAATTTGTTCGTACAATTCATCAGGTGCTTTAACGCGGGTAGCTTTATAGTCGGCATATTCTTCATGACGGAAAGTTGGTGCTTTGCGATCGAGAGTTAAAACAATGTACTCAGGATGAAATTCAGTAATAGCTCGAAGTAGAAAGGAAGTAAAGCCATAGACAGCATTAACCACCGTACCATCTTTGGTAGTTAGAGTTGGCGGAATAGCGTGAAAACTGCGATGAATCAGCGCATTACCATCTATTATCATTAATCTAATCGGTTCTTTATCTTTAGTCATAGGTTTATTTTATCATACTATGGGATTAAATTAAAAAAAAGACCGTCATTGTGACAGTCTCTCTCTTTATCTAGTTATTTTTAGACTATTAAGTACTTCATTTAAGTCAATTTGACTTATTAGACTTAGGTCAACTAGACCAGCAGTAAATCCACCGCGATCAGAGCTGGAAATTGATAAAAAGATTTCAGCCTCTCCAAAATTAATTTTAAAACAGTTACCAGTCACCACCTCAATATCTTTCCCATCTATTTCCATTAAGCCTATATAGGACTTATCGACTGACGAAAATAATATTGTATTGTTAACCCCTTTGGCTAAGCATAGATTGGGGTTACTTTGATAATGTCCTAGCATAACGCCGTTTTTTTTCTTTAAAACTTCTATAAAATCGTTCATTTCTATATTGTTAATTAACGTTTATACTCATTTTCTACTCTAGCTAACTATAGCACTTTTTATGTGTAATGTCAAGGTATCGCTTGACGCTTTAATAATTTAATACTAATTTGTTATTAATGAACTTTAAAAAAGGAGGAATTATGAGTAATTTTTTGGAATATGAGTCTAAAAATATTATTTTAGCTACTCATCGCAGTTTTGCTGTTGTAACTACCTTTCCTTTGGGAGAAATGAGTTTTTCATGCTTTTCCAAAAGCCCAGTTAATTCAATTACTGAACTAAGTTTAGGCGAAAAAACTGATTTATGGCTGTTGGTTTCAGACGTGGCACAGAGGATGAAAAAAAACATGGATCCAGCCGGTATTAGTATATTTGTAAACGAAGGACTGGCTGCTGGACGACCATCTACTGAACGCTTATGTGTTTATGTAGTAGCTTGTAGCTTCAGTAAAAACGTGAAAGACTGTCGCCCTATTCCCATAATGGAAGAAGAAATTCTAAGTGTTAAAAAAACACTGTTAAAAAGAGGACCTTAAGTCCTCTTTTCTTTTTGGTTTTTGATCCACCATTTTTTAAATAAAGGTAAAGTCAAAGTTGAGAGCAAAAACCCGACCGTGGGAACTACCGCGCTTAGATAGGATTGTTTAATGCCGATGGCTGTAAAATATAAGAAGACTGCTAAATAGGTAAAAAGCATTAGTAAAAAACGACGGGTGAAACTGCCCTCCCATTTTTTATCAGTTTCTACTTTTTTATTTCTTTCTTCTATTTGGACAAGACGATTTTCTAATTCTATTAATTTATCCATATATAATTGATTAGTGGACAATACTGGACTCGGACCAGTGACCTCTGCAATGTGAATGCAGCGCTCTAACCAACTGAGCTAATTATCCTAATTAATAATATAATAACAAAGTTTTGGGTAAGAAAAAAGCATCTTTAGGTTGAGATGCTTTTTATTGGTTTTGTTTTTTAGCCTTTCACCTCTTTATTCGGGCGAATAGACACGTATCACGCGTAAAATACTGGCAAGCTTTAGTTAGCAATTCCGTTAGCTATACTATTGCTTAGGGAGAATTCAAAGAAACTTCTGTTTCAGAGATTTTCAGTCCCCTTACCTTTCCGTGCTAAAGTGTAGGCGCGAATTGGCAGTGAATCAGAAGTCTCCCGTTTTATTTCGATTATTCGACACACCATTCGGGCGTGCAACGAAAGGTCTAACCTCTCGTTTAAAAACGGAAATATACTGTCCATGAATAACATATTATTCTTTTTATTTTTAAAGTCAAGAGGCTTTTTTTAATTGACTATTTTTAGCTTTTCTTCTAAGATATTTGGAAAATTAGTTTATTAACAATTTAAAAAAAGTCACATGAAAATTACTGTCATTAATGACTTACCGAGTGATGTTTTTTCGGAACATCTCTCAGGCAATGAATCTTTTTCGTTAACTCGTTTAAGATTTTCAGAAATTATCAGTGGCGACCGAGTCTTATTAAAAAGCAATAGGCTATTTGTTTAACTTAAAATTTAGCTAAAACTGAGCGATGATCAGAAACATATCTCCCTAAAGAAATTTCAGGTGTTTTAATATTTCGTACTAAAAACCAGTCTAGTTTAAGACTAAATATTTCCCATCGAAGTGGCATAATACACCAAGTTGATTTTAGAAGATCAATAGTTTCATTGAAACCTGCTTGTTGAGCGGTTTGAAGAAATAAGTGTCTTTCATCTTGATGAGAGTATTGCTTATCTGAAATAAGATTATCATTAGTTACTTTATGAAACCATTGGATAATTTTTCTACCTATACCAGCCAGAGGAATAACCGTGTTCATATCACCGCAAATAATAACCGGACCATCATGTTGTTTAGCTGCCTCTAAAACAAATTTTAATTGATCTACTCTTTGTTTAGGGCCAACGCCAATAACTTCCAGATGACAATTATAAATTCTAAGAGTCTGGTCATTAATTTTAATATCGGCCCAGAGAGCTCTTTCTAGTGTTATATTAGTTAAGCGAGGGAAAGTTATTTCCCCACTAGCCATAACCGGAAACTTGCTTAAGATAATATTTCGATCACGTAAATCTTCAGGAAAAACATAATTAAGACCTTGCAGGGTAGTCAAAGAATATAAATTTTCTCTAAGTTCCTGGGCTTCTTGTAAACAAAAAATATCAGCCTCAGATTTTTCTAGATTGGGAATAATTTTACTTAAGTTAGTTTTAGTATAATATTTACTACCTTCAATATTCCAATTTAGGACCGAAAAATTCATAAAATTAATTTTATTATATTTAGTATAACATAAAGAGAATATTTGAGTACTTAATTGCTAAAAATACCCATTTATTGCTTTCCTGGTCTTCTTAATGGTATATTTTAATAAATTAATGCATGTTATATATGAATTTTGAAAACACTGGAGCTAAAAATTTAGGAGTGTCTCAAAAAGAATCTTTTGAGGAAAAGAAGGATAATTTAAAGTTAGTCAAAGATATTCTTGAAGCTAGATTCGGACTGAATAAGTTGCCAGATGATTTTGTATTAGAGATGGTGGATATTAGAAAACGTATTAAGGACGATATTGATAAAATTGATTTTGTGGATGAACTGGATGAAAATATTGAACATCGTATTAGCTTATTAGTCGAAGGAATTGCTGATTTAAATGAAGCCGACCAAGAAAGTAAAGAAATTTTATTTGATTCCCTTAAATGGTATTTCGATTCTTATCGTTTAGCTCATAATGCTGGGCAGTTTCGTAAAAACGTGGGAGAGATTGAAGATTTTTTAGTTAAAGGTAATTTAGAGAGAAAAGTTAATTTTTATTCAGATAAGGAGAAACAAGAAGAGGTGGTAGTTTTATTATTTGAAAAATATGAAAAAGCTGGTTTTTCCGAGCAAGAAATACAAGAACTATTGGAATTTTGTAAGCTAGATGATTTAGCTAGCTTACCTATTTACAAAATTAAAGTCATGAGTCAGATTCAGGATATTTTTGTACGTTTTATGGGAGGTGATAAGGCTAAATATGTGGGATTATCGGCGGCTTTGATGGTTCCAGCTTTTATTCAGGGATACGCTCCGATGCTATTTGCTGACGCTTTTAAAGATAACACCACTGATGTTAATCAAATCATTTTATATTCTTTAGCCTCAATTGGTGGCGCCGGTCTATCAGTTTTGATTCAAAAACATTATAAAGATTTTATTAATCAAAATTATCAGAAAGAAGGGGGAATTAGCGAATTAGCTGCTAAAAATTTAACTGAGATGCCACCAGATGAAACTAAAAAGTTTGGTTTAGATACTGTAAAACGACGTACTAGTTCTGGAATTCATAGTTATGAAAGTATTTTAAATACTTTTAGTTTTAATATTTTACCAACCATCACAACCTTAGTTACAAGTGCGGTTATGCTTTATGAAAAAAGTCCTATTTTAGCTGGAGGTACAGTTGTAGCTTCTGGTTTAACTATCGCCCTTGATAAATATTTTCAAAAAGTGGGTAAATTTTGGGAAAGAGAAAGAGGCGCTGAGCGTACTTCAGAGCAAATGGCTAAAAAACTTAATGAGCAATTAAGTTCTCATATGGAAGTCATTTTAGCTGGTGAAAAAGAAAAATTTTTTAATGAAATTAAAGATTTTGTAGAAAAAGAAAAAATGGCTCAGACGAGTAAAAATTTTTTTCAAGTTATGGAAGATGGTTATTTTCGCTTTTCCAATGCTATTAATTTAACACTTTTGGGAGGAGCTAGTTTATTAGCAGGAGGTTCGGCTGATAAAATGATCGCTGCCATTTTGTATTCTGGTAATTTTAACCAAGGTATTCAAAAACTTTTAAGTGCTAATAGAAAATTATTGACGTCTTTAAGAAATGTCATGCAGATGGAATTAATGTTTAATGGTTACGCTCAAGAAGAAGACGAAAAAGAAAAATCTAGATTAGATATAAGCGAGATAAAAAATAGTGATTTAGAGTTAAAAAATGTTAATGTTGAAGTGGATGGTAAAAAAATATTAAACAATATTAATTTAGAAATACCAACTGGTGCCATGGCTTATTTAGAGGGTGCTAGTGGGGCTGGTAAAACAACTTTAATGAAAGTCATATCTGGTTATTATCGCCCTACTTCTGGTGAAATAAAATTTGGTGAAGAAGAAATGGAAAATATTAAGAAATCAGGTACAGGTTCAATTTATAATCGTATCGCTTATTTATCCCAGTTTCCATATTTGTTTGATGATAGTGTTAGAAATAATTTGAAGTTTGGCTTAAAAGGAGAAGTGAGCGAAGTACAGATTTTAGAGGTTCTAAGTGAAGTAGGTTTAAGTAATCGCTTTGCTAAAAATTTAGATGAAAAATTGTATGGTGGACTAGGCGATTCCGGTAAAACTTCAGGAGGGGAAACTTCTAGAATAGGTTTAGCTCGTGTTCTTCTAAAAATTCGCAACAGTGACTCTAAACTAGTCTTTTTAGACGAACCAACTGCTTCAGTTGATGCTGCTACTAAAAAGGATATTGCTGATATTATAAATAAGGAAAAAATTAAAAAGCCAAACACAACTTTCATTGTTATTAGTCATGATGAAAAATTTATTGAGATGTTAAATTGTACTATAAAAATAAAAATGGATAAGGGAAAAATACTAGAAGAATAAATTTTAAATAAGAAAAAAGCATCTCTTTACAAGATGCTTTTTTGGACAAATTTGATTATCTTTTGTCCAAAAGAACTTTTAGACACTTTTTTGCTGTTTTTGTGTATTGTTCCGGTGTTGGCAGCGGTGCTCCGTCGCCCAGAATTGGTTCTGGCCAATTAACAATGTGGTCAACTGCTGGATTTAATACATCAGCGTATTTTTCCCTTAGATTTTTAAGTTCATCTGAATCTGACATTTTATTATCCTCCACTTTTTAATTTATATATATTTATTATAGTTATTCTATAAAATAAAACAACCCTGCCGAATCAGGGTTGTTTTATTATTTTGTGGACCCCAAGGGATTCGAACCCTTGACCCTCTGCTTGCAAAGCAGATGCTCTAACCGGGCTGAGCTAGGGGCCCTGCTAATTTACTTTTCCTATATTATATTAATAATTACAACAGGTCAAGCGAAAACTAGAGGTTAGGATTAGAGTATTTAGTTAAAGGAGAAAAAATCCAGCCAAAAAATGTGCCACCGCTACCAGTCATAATTACAATACCAATAAACATAATTAAAAGTCCTAATAATTTGTAGCCGAAACGAGTGCCACCGCTAGATCCTAAATTATCTTCAAACCACTCAATCCTGCCAAAATTTTCCATATACCAATCTGTTTTTATAACTAGTGATAAACCAACTAAGGTTGTAACTAGTCCGCCAACAATTTGCCAAATGTCCATATGATATTTAATTATTTTATATAACTTAAAGGATTATATTTAGTGCCATTAATCATAACTTCAAAGTGAATATGAGGACCAGTAGAGTTACCAGTTGATCCCATGGCTGCAATTTGTTCTCCTCTTTCAACAGTGTCTCCAACTTTAACAAATAATTTAGAGGCGTGAGCGTAACGAGTTTTTTTACCACCACCATGATTAATAACTATATTATTACCATAACCGTTGCTCCAACCAGAGAATTCCACTTTTCCATCGGCCGCCGCGTATAATGGTGTGCCAACCTTATTAGCAATATCCAACCCAGTATGACGCCAAGAGAAATATTGAGTTATACGATGTCCTTCAGTTGGCCACAGCATGGCTGAACCTGAATCAGGAGCCTTTCTGGGATTAACTAATTTTTCAATCACAGCCACTACATTGTTAGCTTTGTTACTAATCACTTTGGCAACAGTAGTACTGCCAGCTGGAATCTGTTTACCGCCAGGAATAATAATAGTTTGGCCAATAACTAAACTGTTGGCACTTCTAATACTATTATATTGAAATATTTTATTTTCTTCAATTCCGAAATTTCTAGCAATCTTACCCACAGTATCGCCACTTCTGACAACATAAGTTACACCGGAAATTGGTAGAATAGTTAATTTATTACCAGCTCTAATTAAACTAAAGGCTGTTAAATTATTAGACCATAAAATAGTATTAACACTAATACCAAATTTCTTAGCGATTGAAGAAATAGTATCGCCATCACCTACTATATAATAAGTTATGGTTGAGCGAGTTTGCAGCGGTTGTTCCGTACTTACAGTTTGAGTATTATCGCCGCTAGCTTGGCCAAAAGGAGAACCACTGACTAAAAAGTCTGGAGAATAGGCTAGTTGGCTATCACCTTCGTCTATAGCTAGGCCATTTTGAATGACAGTTCTTAAATCTCGGTATTTTTCCTGGCTAGAAGCTAGTAACTGCTTTAAGTTTAAAGTTTCTTCAACCAAGTCACTACTATCAGTCATAGCACTAAATTCATTTTTTACTAAATGAGAAATGATTGTTTTATTAGCTAAGTTTGCAGGATTATCTGTCTCTTTGCCATAATTTACAACATTAGAAAAAATCATAAACAGAGTTAACAATAAGACTAAGACGTGTAAAGCACGACGTTTAACTAGTTCCTGCCAGGGACTTTTTGTCAGCCCAGATTTTTTTAATTTAAAAATCAAATGATACAGTTTGATTAGAGGCTTGGTGAAAAGGAACTTGAATATTACAAAAATTGGTCGTAGAATGGTGGTAACTACGCCGTAAATTAATCTTTTAATAGCTATTAATGATTTAACTAAAACCATTAGCAGGTCAATAAAAAAGTTCTTCAGTTTTGAGGAATTGTCTTTTATATAATTATTATAGTATTATTAATTTATAGTATCATCTTTGATGATTTTCAGTCAATTTGCTGGAAAATATGTCAATAGCTGACATTTAAACATATGAATAATAAATATCAAAAACAACCAGTAGCTTTAATCATTTTAGATGGTTGGGGAATCACTAAAGCCTCGAAGGGTAACGCTATTAGTTGTGCGAGTCCGCTTTTTTTTGATGAACTAGTCTCTAAATATCCAACAAAACTGTTACATGCTTCCGAAGAAAAGGTTGGTTTGCCTCGAGGAGTATTTGGCAATAGCGAAGTTGGCCACCTTAACTTAGGTGCTGGCCGTGTGGTCTATCAAGATTTATTAATGATTAATAAGGCAATTTCTGACAAATCATTTTTTGATAATGCTGAACTTCGCGCTTCAGTGGCTCATCTTAAAAAAACTAAAGGCACTTGGCATATTATGGGCTTAGTTTCTGATGGTCGGGTTCATTCTTCCTTAGAACATTTGTTTGCTTTACTCGCTTATGCTAAAAAAGCGGGTTTAAAAGAAGTTTATGTTCACGCTTTTTTGGATGGTCGCGATACCTCACGTGATAGTGGTCGTCGTTATGTGGCCGCGCTGGAAAAAGAAATGGCTAGATTAAAGGTTGGTCAGATTGCTACCGTGTCTGGTCGTTTTTATGCTATGGACCGGGATAATCATTGGGAGAGAATTACTAAAGCTTACGAAGCGATGGTGCGTGGTATTGGTGAAGTTTTTATTTCAGCCGATGAGGCTATCAAAACTAGTTATGATAAAAAAGTTTATGATGAAGAGATGTTGCCGGTTGTAATTCGTGGCACTAAATCTATCAAAAATGGTGATGCTTTAATTTTTTTCAATTATCGAGCTGACAGAGCTAGAGAAATAACGCGAGCTTTCATTGATAATAAATTGAAGTCAGAAGATTTGCAGAGGGGCGCAATGTTAAAAGATTTATATTTTGTAGCCTTTACTGATTATGAAAAGAATTTAGGATTGCATGTCGCTTTTCCATCCGTTCGTCCTACTCGTTGTTTGGGAGAAATTATTTCCGAAGCGGGCTTAAAACAATTACGTATTGCTGAAACTGAAAAATACGCCCACGTTACTTATTTCTTTAATGGCGGCAATGAAGTTTCTTTTAAAGGCGAAGATCGCGTGCTTATTCCTTCACCACGTGTTGATAGCTATGCCACTAAACCAGAAATGTCGGCTAAATTAATTTGTTCTAAATTATTAGAAGAGTTAAAAAAAGATGTTTATGATTTTGTCTTAGTTAATTTTGCTAATGCTGATATGGTAGGACATACTGGTAATATTCCCGCCGCTGTTAAAGGCATTAGAACCGTAGATTCTTGTCTGAAAAAAATAGTGACTGATATATTAAAACGCGGTGGCACGGTACTTGTGACGGCTGACCATGGTAATGCTGATGAAATGTATGATTTTAAAAGAAAAGAAATTATTAAAGAGCATTCTTTAAATCCTGTACCATTTATAGCTGTTAGTAATGAGTTAGTTAATAATAAAATTAAGAAAGTAGCTTTAGATAAATTAGAGATTAGCGGTCGTTTAGCTGATGTGGCTCCGACTGTTTTAAAAATAATGAATTTGAAAAAACCAAAAGAAATGACGGGGCGAAGCCTTATTTAATATATAATATATATGGAATCAGAAAACATTTATAATTTTAAGAGAAAAATTGAAAAAAATCCTTCAGAAATTTCTTTGGATGATTGCGAATTAAGTATCAGAGCTTATCAATTTTTAAAAAGTATTGATATTAATAATTTAGCTGAATTAGCTAATTGCTCAGAACAAGAGTTATTAGATAAAAGTAAGAGCCCCAGAACGTTAAAAGAAATAAAAGAAATATTGCAAGAAAATAATTTAAGTTTAAAAAAAGACCAGGAGTAATCCCGGTCTTTTTTGTAAGTAGTAATTTAATTTCCAGGAACAATTACATCAAATGGTTTAATTAGTCCATAAGCTTTGTAACCATCATCATTACAATATCTTTCAATATTTTTCATAAAATAACTAGGTTTAGATCTTTGCATGAAACCAATAAGATAATAGCTTACAGCCATCACTAATCCGGAATTAGCCGTTTTTGGTAAATCAATTTCCAGTCTTGATTTAGGTGAGCCGAAAAATTCATTTTTGCCAAAACTAATAACTAATTCTTTTTCATCACGTACTACAAATTTAGCGTGCCTAGCTTCACCGCTAGAAAAAGCTCGTAGTGACATTTTAGGACCAAATAATTCATGACGCTTAATATCTAACATGGGAGCAATAGCACCATATTCGTCAGGTAAAACAAAGGAGTAAGAAGAATATTTCTTGAAACGCCTTGGTAATTTTATTTTATTTAAAAAGTTTTTAATAGCTAATGGATTTTCACCTGTCGCACTTAAAATCATTCCTAAGTAAGTAGAGGTATTATAAGTGTATGGTTCAGCTAACTTGTGATAAGCAATAACTTGGTCAGCTATTTTAGCGGCACTGGAATCAGCTACGCAAGTCATTAAAATTGTTTTGAGTCCGGCTTTTTTAGCGGCTCTAACTTCCCAAATAGAATCTTTTTCACCTGAGGCTGAAATGACTACCGCTTCTTTAATTAAACCATTTTTAATGAGTAGCTTATAATTTTTTAACATGGCTACAAAATTACTTTCAGTAGCAAATAAAGCATTTTTGTCCTTAAAGATAATTAGTCCGGCATTATAAGCATTACCGCTACCAACTACAATAGGCATGTTAAGTTTTTTTAAATCAAGCTTAGCTGGTTTTTTTTTATTAAAAAAAGTTAAAGCCTCAATGACTACTTCGTCTAAATATTTAAAATTATAATTAGCCATATCGTTTAATGTTATTAATTTTTTGCCCAATTTTATTGGTCTTTCTATTATAGCCAATATTGATTTATATTTCAATTTACGTTAAGCTAAACCTAGGTACCTAAGAATAATTAAGTTATAATTTATGTCTGGACACTCCAAATGGGCGACTACTCATCGTCAAAAAGAATTAGTAGACGCTAAACGTGGCGCTATTTTTACTAAATTAGCTAATAATATTTCAGTAGCTGCTAGAAAAGGTGGCGATCCTGCTGCTAATCCCGCTTTACGCACTGCCATTGATAAAGCACGGGACGCTAACATGCCTAAAGATAATGTAGAACGCGCTATTAAAAAAGGAACTGGAGAATTAGGAGGCGCTCAAGTTGAAGAGTTAGTTTATGAAGGAATGGGTCCTTGTGGCGTGCAAGTAATTGTTAAAAGTATTACTGATAATAAAAATAGATCGGGTTCAACTATTCGTCACTGCTTTACTAAAAGTGGCGGGGCTTTTGGTTCTGTGATGTGGAATTTTTCACAAAAAGGAGTGTTCATGATTAGCACCGATGAATTAAAAACTAAAAATATTAATTTTGAAGATTTAGAATTAGAACTAATTGACGCTGGCGCCTCTGATATTAAACAAGAAGAAGAGGGGTTAACTATCTATACTGAATTAGCTGATTTTCAAAAAATGACCGATTATTTAGTTGGTCGTAATTTAACAGTTGAATCAGGTGAACTAGAATATGTGGCTAAAGAAAAACTAACTTTAAACGAAGAAGATGCTGTGAAGGTTGAAAACTTTTTGGGAGAGCTGGAAGCCAATGAAGATGTGAGCGATTACTATACTAATACTGATTTATAAAATATGCCTCGCATAATTTTAGGAGTTGATCCCGGAATTGCTGATACTGGTTACGGTGTTATTAGTGATGACAAGGGTAAGATTTCTTGTCTAACTTACGGCTCGATTAAAACGAGTGCCAAAGATGATTTAATTACTCGTTTAAGTCAGCTTCACCTCGAACTTGATGAAATAATTAAAAAATATCAACCAGCGTTTGTGGCAGTTGAAGAACTATTTTTTAGTAAAAATGTTAAAACAGCTTTAATAGTTGGTCACGCTAGAGGCGTAATTTTATTAACTATTAAACAAAATAATTTGCCAGTCTTTGAATTTAAACCGTCCCAAGTTAAGCAGGCGGTGACTTGTTACGGGGCGGCTAAAAAAGATCAGGTGCAAAAAATGGTTAAAACATTACTAAGATTAAAGGAAATACCTAAGCCAGATGATGCGGCTGATGCTCTGGCGATTGCGATGTGTGCACTGAATTGTAAGGTGCTTAAATTAAAATAATTGACAATCTATTTAATATCAGCTAATATCTAGTTAATTAAAAGTAGTCTTGTAGCTTGAGAAATAATTTCTAAAGAGCTGAACGAAATTCTTTAAATTTTTTCCAGATTGGAAAAAACAGAAGGGACTGAGACACTTTAATTTCTTACAATGCCATGATTCCCCCCGGTACACAATGTATCGGGGCTTTTTTTATACAAAAATCTTTCATTTTTTAACAAAAGTGCTAAATTGATATATAATCAAATTAGTCTTATTTATTAAGTTGTCTCAATTAAAAATAAATTTTATGAAAATCGCTGGCCGTTTACCCGTTATTGCTGCTATTACTGGTAATTCCATTGTTGGCTTAGCCAAATTTTCTGGTTTTTTAATAACTGGCTCGGGGGCTATGTTTTCTGAATCAATTCACAGTTTAGCTGATACGCTTAATCAGACTTTACTTTTAGTTGGCTTAAAACAATCTCATCGTCAAGCTAATGTGGAACATCCTTATGGCCATGGCCGGGAACGTTATATTTGGGCTCTTATTTCGGCTTGTGGTATTTTTTTCATTGGTTGCGGTGTCACTGTTTATCACGGCTTTGATGTTTTGCTTCATGGTCATGATTTAGTTTTTAGTTATTGGCCTATTCTTATTTTAGGCATGTCTTTTATTATCGAAGGCTTTACTTTGTGGTTAGCTTACCGTGAATTGCGTCATCATTTCCCAACAGCTAAATGGAAAACTATTAATAAAAATGCTGACCCTACTACCCTAGCCGTAGTTTATGAGGATGGATTAGCAGTAATTGGTGTTTTAATTGCCTTAGTCAGTTTGGGTTTAACTGAAATAACGGGTCACGCTTATTGGGATGCTATTGGCTCTATTATTATTGGTGTTTTACTGGGCGTAGTAGCTATCGTCTTAATTAATAAAAATCGCCATTATTTAATTACTAAGTCTATTCCTCATGAGATGGCCGAGGAGGTAAAAGAAATTTTGATGGCCGATCCAAGTATTGAAAAAATTTACGATTTTAAATCAGCTATTTTTGATGCTGATAAGTATTTGATTAAATGTGATGTGGAATTTAACGCCTCGGCGCTCATGAAAGATTTAAATAAATATCATTTTTTATCTAATGAGTATGAGGAGGTTCAGGGTGACCAAGAAGAATTTAATAAATTTTGTGTGGAATATTTAGATCGCGTGCCGCGGCTGGTAGGTAAAAAAATTGATGAGATTGAAAAAAAGATTAAAGATCGTTTTCCGCAGATAGTTTTTATTGATATCGAAATAAATTGATTTTTGTTATAATGATTTTATATGGCTAAAAAGAAAAAAGATAATTCTTACGATTATTTATCGGTTCCCAGTCTTAATTTAAACGACCGAGCTAAACGCAGTATCGGCATTGTGGCGGTTTTTGCTTTTGGACTAATCAGTCTGTTGGGTCTTTTTAACTTGTCAGGTGCTATTGGCGACTTTTTATCAAGATGGTTAATGTTGATTTTTGGTTTTGGTAAATGGTTAGTGCCCCTAGTCTTATTATTTTGGGGATTACTACTGGTTCAAAATAAAAAATATGCCATTAAGGCTAGCGATTATATAGGGTTATTTTTCTTGTTCATTTCTTATCAAACACTTTTTCATTTTTTTCTATCTGAAGCTGAATGGCAAAGTTCTATTTCTGAAGGAATCGGCGGTGGTTATATCGGTTTCTGGTTGAGCCAATTATTTAATTATTTATTTGGTTTCTGGGGTGGAGTTATTATCTTGCTTTGTTTGTTTTTGGTATCACTTGTGATCGTTTTTAATACGTCGCTTTCTAAATTAATTGGTCGTGAAAGTGTTTGGGCTACTATTTTTAGACCAGTTGGTAAATTATTTAATTTAGCTTTCTCATCTTCTAAACAAGCCAAACCTAATCGTCGTCAGGCTCGTGAATTTATAGAAGAAGCACGCGAAGATATTTTAGGTTCTTGGCAGGCTAAAGAAGTGGCTGACTTACAGGAGGAAGAAAAAGTTGTTATTGATCATGGTCCTACAGCTGCTGTTTTAAAACAAGATACCCCTAAAATGCAAGAAAAAATTAATTGGCCTAAAAAGCAAATTAAAATTGACGTGCCTTTAGAATTATTGAATCATAAAATTGGTCAAGCTGTTGGTGGCGATACTAACGCTAATGCTAATAAAATTAAAAAGACTTTAGAAAATTTCGGTATTCCAGTAGAGATGGCTGACACCAAAGTTGGTCCGACTGTTACTCAGTATACTTTTAAACCGGCTGAAGGCGTTAAGTTATCGAAAATTACGACGTTAAGTAATGACTTATCATTATCTTTGGCCGCTCATCCAATTAGAATTGAAGCGCCAATTCCTGGGCAATCATTAGTTGGTATTGAAGTACCTAATAAAACTAAAGCCATTGTCGGGCTGAGAGAAATTTTAGAAGATAATGTTTTTAAAAATCGCAAACATAATTTAATGATTGCGCTTGGTAAAGATGTGGCCGGTGTTTCTTGGATTTACGACATTACTAAAATGCCGCATTTATTGGTAGCCGGTGCTACTAACTCTGGAAAATCAGTTTGTTTAAATACTATTATTATCAGTTTGCTTTATCAAAATAATCCTAGCGATTTACGCTTCATCATGGTTGACCCTAAGCGCGTTGAACTCCCGGTCTATAATGGTATACCACATTTACTCGTGCCGGTTATTACAGATGTAGCTAAAACTATTAATGCTTTAAAGTGGTGTCTGAATGAAATGAACTCTCGCTATGATACCTTAAATAAAAGTGGTAAGAAAAATATTCAAAGTTATAATAATGACAATCCTCAGGATAAGATGCCTTATATTATTTTCATTATTGATGAATTAGCTGACTTCATGATGACGGCCGGTAAAGAAATGGAAGCAGCAATTATTCGTTTAGCTCAAATGTCGAGAGCGGTTGGCATCCATTTAATCTTAGCTACTCAACGACCGAGTGTTGATGTTATTACTGGTTTAATTAAAGCTAACATCCCGGCTCGTATTGCTTTTTCAGTAACTTCGATGGTGGACTCTAAAACTATTTTAGATATGAGTGGAGCCGAAAAATTATTAGGTCAGGGTGACATGTTGCTATCAACCGCTGAACTTTCTAAACCAAAACGCATTCAAGGTGCTTATGTCAGTGATGAAGAAATTAATGACGTTATTAATTATATTAAAGAGAAGAGTGGCGAACCAGAATATTTAGATGGTGTGACTAATCGTCAAAAAGTTGGTGGTGTGGCTGGCGTGGGCCTGGATGGTAATTATGGTGATGAGGATGAATTAATGGAGCAAGCTAAAGAAATTATTTTAGCGGCTGATAGAGCTTCAACTTCATTATTACAACGCCGTCTGTCAATTGGTTATGGTCGGGCGGCTAAAATTTTAGATATGTTAGAAGAAAATGGTTTTATCGGACCATCCAATGGTTCTAAACCACGCGAAGTTTTGGTTTCGAGGGAGCAATATGAAAGCGGTGGAGCTATCTCAGCTATGCCAGTTCATAGTCGTGCCACCACTAATGCCCCAGCTACTTATTTACCAGATGAAGGTAATGACGATACTTTAGATTTTTCTAGTGACGAAGAAGAAACAATTGAGACTGAACCAGAAATTGTTCCAGATTTTTTATTAGATGATAATGGACCGGAAGCTGAAATTAAAGATGAGGAAGAAATTTTAGAAGATATTTCTGACGATGTTGAAGAAATAACTATAGAGCAGGAAACCGAAGATGAAGATGGAATCGCTCCAGCAGAAAATAAAATTGCTAAACCTCGACCTCTAGATGATGACGACGATACTTTTTTTGCCAGATAATAAAAAGGAGGCTATTTTGATTTTTAAGATAGTACTTTTTTATATGTTAGAGTATTTCTTATTTTTGCGTTTTTGCTATAATGAACTCATATGTTGAATTTTATTAAGAAGCTAATTCCTATTAATTTATTCAAAAAAATCCAACCTTTGTACCATTTCACTGTGGCTGGGCTGGCTGCTTTGTGGTATCGCAACCCTAGCAAGCATTTAATTGTCATTGGCGTCACAGGTACTACTGGCAAAACTTCTTCGGTTTATTTTATGGCTAAAGTGCTAGAATCAGCCGGCTATAATGTGGGTTATACCTCAACGGCCATGTTTGATGATGGTCGTCGTGAATGGCTTAATGACAAGAAAATGACGATGCCTGGTCGTTTTTTTGTGCAAAAGATTTTACGTCAAATGGTTACTAATCGTTGCCAATACGCTATTGTAGAAACCACCTCTGAAGGTATTGCTCAATTTCGTCATCGTTTTATAAATTACGATATCTTAGTTTTTACGGGCTTATATCCAGAGCATATTCAAAGTCATGGCAGTTTTGATAAATATAAAGAAGCTAAGGGGCGGCTCTTTGCTCATTTAAAAGATTGTGCACCTAAATACGTTAATGAGCAAAAAGCAGTTTGCCACCCTCAAACCTCTCTTAAAAAATTAGATTATACCAGAGTTAAAAAAGTGGTGGTGATTAACGGTGACGACGAGAGCTCTCCTTATTTTTTAAGTTTTTGGAGTGAAGAACAATATATTTATACTCTTAATACGGTTTTTGACAGCAATCAGTTTATGGAAAATGGTGGTGAAGATAAGATTTTAAAAGATAGCCAGATTCATGTTTATAGTGAGGTGGAAACTAGTGCTCAAGGTACTTCTTTCAAATTTCAAAATCGTCAAATTAATTTAAAAATGTTGGGAGCCTTCAATGCCGCTAATGCCATGAATGCCGCTCTAGTTGGTTTAAGCCAGGGTCTAACACTGGAAGCGGTTAAACAAGGTTTAGAAAGTGTTACTTGTCTATCTGGTAAGATGGAAAAAATTGATTTAGGTCAAAATTTTCAAATTATGGTTGATTATTCCTTTGAGCCACGTGCTATGGAAAAGCTATACGAGACAGTTAGTGTCTTACCTCATAATAAGATTATTCATGTTTTAGGCTCTTGCGGTGGTGGTCGCGATCAAGATCGCCGACCTATCATGGGTCAGATAGCCGGTGCCAAAGCCGATGTGGTTATTATCACTAACGAAGATCCTTACGATGAAGATCCCCTCTTGATTATTGATCAAGTGGCTATTGGGGCCGAAAAGGCTGGTAAAAAACCAGAAATTGATTTGTTTAAAGTTGAAGACAGAAGAACAGCTATCTCTAAAGCCCTAACTTTAGCTGCCGAGGGCGATTTAGTTTTAATTACTGGCAAGGGTGCCGAGCAATACATTTGTTTGGCTGATGGCAAGAAGATTCCCTGGGATGATAGGCGAATTGTTCGTGAAGAATTAAGCAAATTACAAAATTCTTAATTTTTTATCCACTTCTGTGGATAACCTGTGTATTGACAAAAGAAAAAAATTGTCATATTATAAGAATTACAATTACAGATATATCAAAACATTAGATAAAAACTGCCGGTACGGTGTCAAAGGAAAAAATGCCAAACCAGTTTTTTTTGTTGTTTGTGTGTAAAAAATTGTTAATTCAATAACTTTTCCACTAGTGATTAACTCTTTTGCAAGTTAATTGAATAACTTCTTATAAACTCACGCCTCTTGGTGTTGGGATTTTTTTGTTAATAAAATTTATTTGGAAATACTATGCCTAATACAAAAGTCGCTGATAAGAAAATTATCGCGAGAAAATTTTTTAACGACACTAAAGAGGTCATGCCGATGCCTGAACTTATTGAAATCCAAAAGGATTCTTATAAGTGGTTTTTAGATGAAGGATTGGCTGAACTTTTTGATGAAATAAATCCTATCACCGATTTTATCGGTCGTGATTTGGAATTATATTTTGAAGATTATTACTTGGATGAACCGAAGTTTACTGAAATGGAAAGTCGCGCTAAGAATATTACTTACGAAGCTCCACTTCGTGTTAAAACTAGATTGCTTAATAAGAAAACCAATCAGTCCTCCAATCAAGAAGTTTATTTGGGAGATTTTCCTTTGATGACTGATCAAGGAACTTTCATTATTAATGGTATTGAGCGTGTAGTTGTGTCACAGCTTATTCGTTCCGCTGGTGTAATGTTTACTGCTGAATTTACTAAAGGTAAAAAATGTTACGGTGCTAAGATTATTCCTAATCGCGGTGCTTGGTTAGAAATTGAAACCGACTCCAATAAAGTTATTTGGGTCCGTATTGATCGTAAAAGAAAAGTAGCCGTTACTTCACTGTTGCGGGCTTTTGGCTATGTAACTGACGAAGAAATTATCAATTTATTTAAAGATATTGATTTAGTTAAGAATGAAGAGGAAAAAACTTTCATTGAAGCTACCATTGATAAAGATGCTGCTAAAGATGAAGCTGAGGGTTTGCAAGAAGTTTATCGCCGTATTCGTCCAGGAGATTTAGCTTCGGTAGAAAATGCTCGTCAGTTAATTCATTCTATGTTTTTTAGATTCGACCGTTATGATTTTGGTCGTGTTGGACGTTATAAATTAAATCGCCGTTTTGATTTAGATCTAGCTAACAAAAAAGAAAATAGAGTGCTTCGCAAAGAGGATTTAGTTTTAATTATCCGCGAAGTTATTCGTTTAAATATTACTAAAGAACCTGAGGATGATATTGATCACTTAGGTAATAGACGCGTGAGAGCGATTGGCGGTTTAATCCAAACTCGCTTTAGAGTTGGTTTGGCTCGTATGGAGCGTATTATTAAAGATCGCATGTCCACTACTGATATTGTGACTTTAACTCCAACTAAATTAATTAATGCTCGTCCTGTGATTGGCGTGATTAAGGAATTCTTTATGTCTTCCCAACTATCCCAATTCATGGATCAAACTAATCCTTTAGCTGAATTGGAACACAAACGTCGTTTATCAGCGATGGGTCCTGGAGGTTTAACTCGTGAAAGAGCCGGCTTTGATGTTCGTGATGTCCATTCTACTCACTATGGTCGTATTTGTCCGATTGCTACTCCTGAAGGTCCAAATATTGGTTTGGTTGGTCACTTAGCTTCATTTGCTAAATTAAATAGTTATGGTTTTTTAGAAACTCCCTATCGCAAAATTTTACACGAAAAATCTGGTAGTCGTGTGACCGATGAAATAGTTTATATTGATGCTTTTGAAGAAGAAAAGTTTACGACCGCCGATTCCACCATTCCTATGGATGAAAATGGTAAAATTTTAGTTCACAAATTTGAAGTTAGAAAAAATGGTCAACCTAGTGTGGAAGATACTGCTAAAATTGATTTCGTTGGCGTAGCTGCTAATCAGATTATTTCGGTAGCCACTTCTCTTATTCCTTTCATGGAACACAACGATGGTCAGCGTTCTTTAATGGGTACCAACATGCAACGTCAAGCTGTGCCATTAATTAATAGTGAGGCTCCAATCGTGGGTACTGGTGTAGAGGCTCGGGCTGCTCGTGATAGTGGCCACGTGGTTATTTCCAAAGAAGACGGCTTAGTTACTCGCGCCGATGCTTTACAAATTGATGTTCAAAATAAAAAAGGAGAAGTTATTTCTTATAAGTTAAATAAATTTTTAAGATCCAACTCTTCCACTTGTATCAATCAACGTCCGATTGTTAATGTTGGCGACAAAATTGCCGCTGGTGATATGATGTCCGATGGCCCAGCTATTAATAATGGAGAATTATCCTTAGGACGCAATGTGTTAGTGGCCTTTATGACTTGGGAAGGTTTCAATTATGAAGATGCTATTATTATTTCTGAACGTTTAGTTAAAGAAGATGTTTATTCTTCAATTTATATTGAAAATTATACTATTGATGTTCGTGATACTAAGCTTGGTCCGGAAATTATTACTAACGACATTCCCAATATCAGTGAAGAAAAATTAAATAATTTAGATGAAGACGGTATTATCAGAATTGGTGCTGAAGTTTCCAGCGGCGATATTTTAGTGGGTAAGATTACTCCTAAAGGAGAAACTACTTTGTCAGCTGAAGAAAAATTATTACGCGCTATCTTTGGTGATAAAGCTAAAGATGTTCGTGATTCCTCTTTATACTTAGAGCACGGAGAACACGGAAAAGTAGTTGATGTTAAAATTTTCTCTCGTGAAGAAGGTGATAAATTATCTGCTGGCGTACTTAAATCAATTCAAGTTTCGGTAGCTAATATCCGTAAAGTTCAGGTTGGCGATAAGATGTCTGGACGTCATGGTAACAAGGGTGTTATTTCTCGCGTAGTTCCAGCTGAAGATATGCCTTACATGGCCGATGGTACGCCAATTGATGTTATTTTATCACCACTTGGTATTATTTCTCGTATGAATCTTGGTCAGTTACTAGAAACCCATCTTGGTTTTGCTGCTCATAAGTTAGGCTACAGAGTAGCCACTCCAGCTTTGAATGGTATTACTGAAGAACAAATTAGACAAGAATTAGTTCGCGCCGGTTTACCGGAAGATGGAAAAATTACTTTATATGATGGTAAGACTGGTGAACCATATGACAACACCATTACTGTTGGTTATAAATATGTTTTGAAATTGAATCACATGGTGGAAGACAAAATCCACCAACGCTCCATTGGTCCATACTCTTTAATTACTCAACAACCTTTGGGTGGTAAAGCTCAATTTGGTGGTCAGAGATTTGGTGAAATGGAAGTTTGGGCTTTAGAAGGTTATGGTGCTGCTCATACTTTGCAGGAAATGTTAACTATTAAATCTGATGACGTTCCCGGACGAAGTAAGGCTTACGAAAGTATTATTAAAGGTGAACCAATTGAGAAGCTTAACGTTCCAGAATCATTTAACGTTTTGATCCGTGAACTTAAGGGCTTAGGTCTTAATGTTGAATTGTTAAGTAAAGGCGGTGTAGCAGCTAATGAAGTTATTTCTTCTGAAGATGAATTAATTGCCGAGATTGACGCGGTGGAAATGGCGGGAACTGTTAAACCTGATGAGAAATTTGCTTTAGATTTACCGGAGATAATCGCCGGCGAGGAAGTAGTTGAAGCTCCGACGGAAACGGAAACGGAAGAAGAATAAAAGCTTGGTAGGACTTAAGAATTAAAAATTCGAATTAAAATAGTGAACATATGCTAAACCCTATTAAAACTAGCGACTTCGATGCCATCCGTTTGAAACTGGCTTCCCCAGAGGAAATTTCTAATTGGTCGCATGGCGAAGTTATTCGTCCCGAGACAATTAATTATCGCACTCAAAAACCTGAGAAAGAAGGTTTATTCTGCGAAAAGATTTTTGGTCCGACTAAGGACTGGGAATGTGCTTGTGGTAAATATAAAAAAATCCGCTACAAGGGAATAGTTTGTGATAAATGCGGAGTAGAAGTAACTCGCTCAGTTGTACGTCGTGAACGCATGGGCCACATTAACTTACAAATTCCTTGTACTCACATTTGGTTCTTAAGAGGTATTTCTTCTAAAATTGGTTTGCTGCTTAATTTAGGTATTCAATCTCTAGAAAAAGTTATTTACTTTGCTAGTTTTATTATTACCGACGTTGACGAGGATTTGAAAGAGGCTACTATTGAACAGATTAAACAAGAATATAAGTCTAAAAAGAAGAGTATTGAAAATGACTTCTCTCATCAATTAAAACATAAGGCGGCCAATGAAGCAGTTGGTGCTGATGAAAAAGCTTTAACTAAAGAACGTAACGAAAAACTAGAAAGATTAGAAGAAGATTTTGCTTCAACCTTAAAAGAGTTAAAGGACTTAAAACCATTGTTAATTATTTCTGAACACCAATATCAAAATTTAAGTTTAAAATTTGGTCATATTTTTGAAGCTGGTATCGGTGCTGAGGCTATTCGTCAACTTTTATCTAAAATAGATTTGATAAAGAGCATTGATAAATTAGAAGAAAAGTTAATTGGAGCCGTTGACTCTAAAAAAGAAAAATTAGTAAAGCGTTTAAAATTACTCAAGAGTTTCCGTAATAATAATATTCGTCCGGAATGGATGATTTTAGTTGTTTTACCAGTTGTTCCACCAGATTTACGCCCAATGGTGGCTCTGGATGGTGGTCGTTTCGCTGCCTCTGATTTAAATGATTTATATCGTCGCGTTATTAACCGTAATAATCGTTTGAAACAACTTACTGACTTGAATGCTCCAGAAGTTATTTGTCGTAACGAAAAACGCATGTTGCAGGAAGCTGTGGATGCGTTGATTGATAATTCCGCTCGTCACAGTAAAACCGTGACTGCTTCGACTGGTCAAAAGAGACAACTTAAATCTTTGGCCGATGCTTTAAAAGGTAAACAGGGTAGATTCCGTCAAAACTTATTAGGTAAGCGTGTTGATTACTCCGGTCGTTCCGTTATTGTAGTTAACCCACGTTTAAATCTTGATCAATGCGGTTTGCCTAAGATTATGGCTTTAGAATTATTCAAGCCCTTTATTATTTCCCAGTTAATTAAGAGAGAAATTGTTCATAATGTTAGAAGCGCTTCTCGTTATATTGAAGCCGGGCATGACGAAGTTTTTGATATTTTAGAAGAAACTGTGCGTGATGCTTACGTGCTGTTAAATCGCGCTCCTACCTTGCACCGTTTAGGTATTCAAGCTTTCAAGCCAATTTTAATCGAAGGTAAGGCTATTCAGATTCATCCTTTAGTTTGTACTGCTTTTAATGCTGACTTTGATGGTGACCAAATGGCTGTTCATGTCCCCTTAACTACTGAAGCTAGAAAAGAAGCTCAGGAATTAATGTTGTCATCTCACAATTTACTAAAACCAGCTACCGGTGAACCGATTGTAGCGCCTGGCCAGGATATTGTTTGGGGTACTTATTACATGACTTCTGAAGATAAAGCTTTAAAGAATAAGACTGATAATGAATTACATTATTTTTGTGGTTTTGATGAGGCTCGCTTAGCTTACGATAATAATTTTATTGATTTACATGAACCTATTATTGTGAGATTAAACGGTGAAAGAATTAGAACCACTGTGGGACGTTTAATTTTTAATTCCATTTTACCTGAGAAATTACGTTTTATTAATGAAGTGGTGGGCAAGGGTAAGATTAAAGATTTAATTAAAGACTGTTTGCGTTTATATTCTGAAGAAGAAACGGTTCACTTTATTGATGATTTAAAGAATAAAGCTTTTGCCTTTATTACTAAATCTGGTCTGTCTTGGAGCTTTGGTGATTTACCAGATCTTAAAGAAAAGAACATTTTAATTAGTGAAGCGACTGCTAAAGTTGAGGTTATTCAAGAACAGTACGAAGAAGGCCTATTAACTGATAGTGAACGCTATGCTAAAGTTATTGAGGAGTGGACTAAAACTAAAGATAAAATTGCTGATATTTGTAAGCAAGGATTACTTAACTCTTTACCAGTGTTCTCTATGATTGATTCTGGGGCTCGTGGTACTTGGGCTCAGCCAGTTCAGATTCTGGGTATGAAAGGTTTAGTTACTTCACCATCTGGTGCTATTATCGAATTACCAGTTAAAGGAAACTTTAAAGAAGGATTTGGAGTATTGGAATACTTTATTTCTACTCACGGTGTGCGTAAAGGTTTATCCGATACCGCTCTTCGTACCGCTAACGCCGGTTATTTAACTCGTCGTTTAGTTGATGTTTCTCAAGATGTGATTGTGACTGAAGATGATTGTGGTGATTCTGAAGGATTACTTCTGACTAAAGCTGAATCAGACAAAGTTGGTGAAGATATTTTCAGAAAAATGGCTGGACGTTTCTTAGCTTCAGATTTAAAAGATCCAGCCGGTCATATAATTGCCAAAACTGGCGACTTAGTTAATGAGGAAGTTGTTAAAGAAGCTAAGCTTAAAAATGTCGATACTGCTCATATCCGTTCCGTTTTAAGCTGTAACCTGCACAAAGGTATTTGTGCTAAGTGTTATGGTTATGATTTAGCTTACAACCGACCAATTAAACTTGGTTCAACGGTTGGTATTATTGCCGCGCAGTCAATTGGTGAACCTGGTACCCAGTTAACCATGAGAACTTTCCATAGTGGTGGTGTGGCCGGACAAGATGATATTACTCAAGGTTTACCTCGTGTGGAAGAAATTTTTGAAAGTCGTACTCCTAAAAAGAAAGCTTTAATTTCTGATGTAACTGGTCGCGTGAAGATTGAATACGCTCAGAAAATTATTAAAGATCAAGAAGGCAATGAAATTTCCGTTAATAATCCTCAATCTAAGATTTTAAGTATTATTTATAAAGGTAAAGATAGTGATAAATATTATTTCTCTGAAAAGATTAATGAAATAAAATTAGCCTCTGGCATCACTGCTAAAGATAAGAAAAAGTTGGAAGTTAAAGTTAGCGTGGCAGATGGTCAGAAAGTAAGTACTGGTACTGAATTGTTTAAAATTGGCGCTGAAACTGTTAAGGCTAAAACTAGTGGTATTGCTACCGTTTCTGAAAAATATGTTAGCATCTCTAAAGATGTGGAGAAGATTAAGGAGTATCATATTTTAAAGGGAACTATGTTAATGGTTAAGGATGCTGAAGAAATCGAACGTGGTACCCAGTTAACTGAAGGCTCACTTGATTTACGCGAACTTTTCAAATTAAAAGGACGCTTAGAAACTCAGAAATATATTATTAAAGAAATTCAATACGTTTATTCTTCTCAGGGTCAACCTTTGAATGATAAACACGTCGAGATTATTGCTCGTCAAATGTTCTCTCGTTACTTAGTTAGGGATTCAGGAGATACAATTTTACTACCTGGTGAAACTATTGAAGAAGAGGTTTTCTTCCAAGCCAATAAGAATATTGCAGATGCTGGTAAAGCTAAAGCTGATAGATTGTTGCTTGGTATTACTAAAGCTTCTTTAACTACGGACAGTTTTTTATCAGCTGCTTCCTTTCAAGAAACACCTCGAGTGCTCATTGAAGCAGCGGTTAATGGTAAGATTGATTATTTGGAAGGTCTTAAAGAAAACGTTATTATCGGTTGTTTAATTCCAGCCGGTACTGGTTACAAAGGTAAAAAAATTCGTGAAATTTATACGAAATAAGTTAGGTTAGATAAAAAAATCGTCCCTTAATCAGGGCGATTTTTTTTGTTTATTTATTTGTTTTTTTCTCGGTAATAGCCTACAATATTAGTATGAAAATAAGGAAAATTCGCCTTTTTTTAATTATTATTTGGTTGATTATAGCCGGACTAATTATCTGGTTTAAGGTTTTGCCATTGGGGCAGGCTGTTTATTCTAAAAATTATTTAGGGGAAGTTAATTTATTAGGCGGTAAAGGTTTTATCGGCAATTTTACGCCAGTTGATAGGTTGTCTAAAGATAGTAAATCGCAAGTTATCGGTGACCCGGTTTATTTTTCGATTTTTACGCCGCGTACTTTTAATGAAGTCAAGTTAACTATTATCTATCATCCCAACTTGAGCGTTAAAACTCCAATTATTGAAACTGGAGTTTTAGTAGATAAAACTGTTTGGCGTTATAAAATGGCACCCTTGCAAAATGACTTAATTGATAATTTAAAAAATTGGTCGGCACTTCGTCAGGGTGAAACTTTGATTTTACAAAAGAATAAAGTTTTTTCTGATGCAACTAAAGCGTTAGCCAATTTAAAGATGTCTGATGAGGTGGCTTGGTATAATGCGTCTGAACTAGAAGAGTCTAGGCCTGTTAAAAATTTGGCGGTGATTAAGCCTTTTCAAGCAATTACTATTCCTTTACGCGGCACCCATCAATTTTATTTTGTAGCTAATGATAAAACTCCCAAGGAGTTTTCTTTAGAGTTTTCTGATTTAAATATTGATAAAGATGCTGATAATGTGGAAATTACCATTTACGATCAGTCTAAAAAAATATATTCCGAAACAATTATAGATAATTTTGGTGATGAAGCGAGCGCTTTGTCTCGTGATTTTAGTTTTAAATTTAAACTACCAGAACTAGATTTAGATAATAAAATTTATAAACTAGAAATTAAAGCCGGAGATGATATTATAACCCGTCAAATTTTAGCAGCGCCGTCGGCTTTAAGTGCCATTTCGCGCCTGCATTTAGCTACCTCTAAATCATGGTCTTTTTGGACGGATAGCTCATATCTCCAAGTTACAGCTACTGATCCAGCCGGCCGTCAGACAATTAATTTCGCTGGTCAAGATTTTAAAGTTAATGAGGCCTATACTCAGTTTGAATTTGCTAGCGATAATAAGAATCTAAAAGAAGTCAGTGGCTCTAAAACTGATTTAATTTTGGAAAATAACGGTACCTTTGCTTTTTCCAATGATAGTTTATTAAATCCTAACTCTAAACAACTCGACCGTCATTTTTTATTAGATGATCAAACCCAATTTATTATAGCTAACTACACGCCGCCGCAGATTTTGGATAATGGCTGGAGTCAAGCCGTGGTTACCCTTAATATTAAAGATGCTTATCGTGAGCAGGGTAAATATAGTTTTATTATTTCCGTGCCAGGCCTGTCATTAGCTAACCAGGGAGGTCTAGAAATAGCTGACATTAAAGCGGAATTTTCTGGTCGAACTATTTTTGATAAAATAAAAGAAACTATCAAAGCCTATGTTAATTAAAGTTAAAAAAAATATTTTAAGAGAAATTTTTTATTTTTTATCGGCCATAATTTTGTTATTGGTGCTGGCTGAAATTATTTGGCCTAATAGTGTTTTATCATATCTTAATATAAATTACGTAATTGTCCTGTGGGTTTTTACTTGGTTCGTCTTACTCTAATATGTATAAGAATAAAAAAATTATTGCTGTTTTACCAGCCTATAACGCTGCTAAAACCCTAGCCAGAACGGTCGCTGATATTCCTGATATTTTTGATGAAATAATTTTAGTTGATGATGCTAGTACTGATGGCACAGCCGATTTGGCTTCTAATCTGGGACTTTTTGTAGTACGACACACTCAAAATAAAGGTTATGGCGGTAATCAAAAAACTTGTTATAAAATAGCTTTAGAGCATGGTGCTGAAGTGGTGGTTATGATTCATCCGGATTATCAATACGATCCTAAATTAGCTCGTTATTTTGCTGAGTATATAGTAGATGGCTATTTTGACGTGGTTCTAGGTAATCGTATCAGGTCTAGACGCGAGTCTTTAGCTGGGGGCATGCCCGCCTATAAATACCTGTTTAATCGACTTTTAACTTTATTTGAAAATATAGTTAGCGGTCAAAATTTAGGAGAGTGGCACAGTGGTATGCGAGCTTATTCTAAACAAGCCTTAACCAGCGTTGATTGGCTAAATAACTCCGATGATTTTGTCTTTGATAGTCAGATGCTGTTTAAAATGATTAGTCATAATTTTAAAATTGGTGAAGTGCCAGTACCAGTTTTATATTTCAAGGAAGCCTCATCGATTGACTTTAGACGAAGCTTAAAATATGGCGCCGGTACTATCTGGTGCGGTTTGAAATATTTATTTGGAGCCTATCGTTAAATTTATGAAACTAAGCCCGTTATTTAAAAATTTTTTGCCATATTTAATTTTAGTTGTTTTTGGATTTTTATTATATTATCAGACTTTGTCTTTTTCCTTGGTTTATCTAGATGACAATAAACTAATTATTGATAATCAAGCTACGCTGCATGAAGCCGGTTTGTTTAAGATATTTACTTCTGATGTCTTTTTTTCCGGGTCAGCCAATAGTTTCTATTATCGACCCTTACTTAATGTTTCTTTTTTGATTGATGAACTTGGAGGGGGAACTCTGCCCTTCTTTTTTCATTTTACTAATCTAATCTGGCACCTCCTGGCAGCTAGTTTAATCTTTTTGATATTTAAAAAATATTTCTTGGCTGAAAAAATAGCTTTGTTTTTAGCGCTTATTTTTTTAGCTCATCCGGCCTTATCTCAAGCGGTAGCCTGGATTCCAGGGCGTAATGACTCTCTGTTGACTGTTTTTATTTTAGCTTCTTTTGGTTTGTTTTTAAATTTTTTGAAGACAGACAGAATTATCTATTTCTGGTGGCACTTAGTTTTTTTTATTTTAGCTCTCTTTGTCAAAGAAACTGCCGTTTTTTTGCCAGTTGTCTGTCTAGCCTATTATTATTTATTGGCTGATAAATTTACGCCCGATAATAAAAAAGCTAATTTTTTAATTATTAGCGCTACTTGGTTTAGTTCAATTTTAATTTGGTATTTATTTAGAAAGGTGTCGTTATCGCCCAATATTTCCCTGAGTTATTTACTTATATCGGGACTTCAAAACTTACCAGCTATTTTGGTTTATTTAGGTAAAGTTATTTTTCCTTTTAATCTTTCGGTTTATCCCATCGTGGCCGACTCTACTTATTGGTGGGGTCTATTGTCAGTTTTATCGATAACGGCAGCTCTTTATTTTACACCGAAGGTTAATTGGCGTCGTTTAGCTTTTGGGTTGTTATGGTTTTTGATTTTTTTATTGCCTAGTTTTTTAAGTCCTGATCCTGTCAGCACCTGGAGCTTTTTTGAGCATCGTCTTTATTTACCAATTATTGGTTTATTATTATGTATCGCTGAACTTTATCCGCTTAAAAATTTAAAATGGTTAGATAAAAAATCTCGAGTTATAGCCTTGGCTATTATTCTGCTGCTAACATCTTTAACCTTCTGGCACATTCGTTATTTCTCCGATCGTTTAACTTTTTGGACTGAAGCCGCTCGAACTTCACCGAATTCAGCCTTTGTGCAGAATAATTTGGGAGCCATGTATCATCTTGAAGATAATCTTAACCAAGCGCAGGAACATTACTCCAAGGCCCTACAGCTTGACCCTAGCCAAAGACTGGTTCATAATAACTTAGGCTTAATCGCTGTCAGTCAAAAAAAATATTCTGAAGCTGAACGCGAATATCAACAAGAATTAATTATTAATCCTTATTATGATAATGCTTGGGTTAATTTAGGTCTATTGTATATTAAGTTAAAACGTTTTCCTGAAGCTTCAGCTTGCTTTCAGCAAGCTTATCAACTTAATCCTAATAATGCGCAAGCTTATGATAATTTGCTTATTTTAAGCTCTAAGGTAGAATAAGAAGTATGTGGAGAAGACTATTTAAACAAAAAGCTAACAGTATTGCTATGGCCGCTATTTTAGTGGCCGCCTCTTCGTTAGTCTCTAGATTATTAGGTATTTTTCGCGATCGTATCTTAGCTGGACAATTTGGAGCCAGTTCCCAGTTAGATATTTATTATGCTGCCTTCAGAATTCCTGATTTACTTTTTAATTTAATAGTACTAGGCGCCTTATCAGCCGGCTTTATCCCAATTTTTAGCGGTTTAGTTAAAGACTTCAAAGATCCTAAAAATATTGCTGAAAATAATGAAGCTTGGTCACTAGCTAATAATGTTGTTAATATTTTATCGGTTTTTTTATTAGCCTTATCAACTATCGGTATTATTTTTGCGCCTGGCTTTGTTCGTTTGATTACGCCAGGTTTTTCCCCGGAAGCCCAGCTAGCTACGGCTAAGTTAACTCGAATCATGTTTTTATCACCGCTATTTTTAGGAGTTTCTGGTGTTTTAGGCGGCGTTTTGCAATCTTTCCGTCGTTTTGTAATTTATTCCTTGGCTCCGATTCTTTACAATCTTGGTATTATTGTTGGTGCTTTGTGGTTTTCAGGCTGGTGGGGTTTAAATGGCCTAGCTTATGGTGTGGTGTTAGGTGCTTTTTTACATATGGCTATTCAAATTCCAGCCGTTAAGATTTTAGGTTATAAATATTCCTGGAAAATAAATTGGCGTGATAAGGCTACGCGTCGAATTGGACGCTTAATGATACCTCGAACTTTAAGTTTAGCTATTACCCAAATTGATTTATTAGTCACGACCATTATTGCTTCAGGTTTGGCTGCCGGTTCTCTAAGTATTTTTAATTTGGCTAATAATTTACAGTCTTTTCCGGTTGGTATCTTTGGAATTTCTTTTGCAATTGCTGCCTTTCCTGCTCTGTCTCAAAATGCTTTTGATTTGAAAAAATTAGAAGCTAGCTTTTCTTCAACTTTACGTCAAATTCTATTTTTTGTGATTCCAGCCACAGTTTTTTTAATTACATTGCGGGCTCAAATAGTTCGCGTTATTTTAGGCTCAGGTTCTTTTGATTGGCAAGATACTATTTTAAGTATGAACACGCTAGCTTTTTTTGCTATTAGTCTATTTGCCCAAGCCTCTATTCCTTTGCTGGTTCGAGTTTTTTATGCCAGACATAATTCTAAAACGCCTTTTTATTTAGGTATTTTTACAGTCGCCGCTGACATCATTTTATGTTTATGGCTGTCTAAAAAAATGGGTGTGGCTGGGTTAGCTTTAGCCTTTTCAATTTCTAGTATTTTAAATTTTATTTTGTTATGGGGCTGGCTTCATTTTAAAGTTGGTGATTTAGGTATTGTTAAAATATCAATTGCCGCTTTAAAATTTTCGGCTTCAGCCGTGGGGGCCGGCTTGGTTATCCAGTTAATGAAATTAGTTGTTTGGCCCTTTATTGATATGACGACTTTCTTAGGGGTCTTTGTCCAGCTTGGTGTCTCAGCCGGTTGCGGTGCCCTAGCTTATATTTTGTTCTGTTACTTGTTTGGTAGTGAAGAACTTTTAACTTTTTTATCCCTAGTTCGCCGCCGTTTGCCATTTAAAAAACTACCAATTGATGATTCCAGCGAAGCTCGCGGTAATTGACCAACAGCCTAAAATAAAGTAAGATAACAACCATGAATGACCAAGAAAAAATTAGGAACTTTTGCGTAATTGCCCATATTGATCACGGTAAATCTACCTTAGCCGACCGCATGTTAGAAATTACTAAGACGGTTGATAAGCGTTTGATGAAAAATCAGATTTTAGATGGTATGGATATTGAGCGTGAACGCGGTATTACGATTAAATTACAGCCAGTGACCATGAATTTTGAAGGTTATCAGCTTAACTTAATTGACACCCCTGGACACGTCGACTTTTCCTATGAAGTCTCTCGCTCTCTAGCGGCTGTAGAAACAGCCGTTTTATTAGTTGATTGCACTCAAGGTATTCAGGCTCAAACTTTAGCTAATCTTTATTTAGCTTTGGAACAAGATTTAACTATTATTCCCGTTGTTAATAAAATTGATTTGCCGGCCGCTGATATTATTACAACCAAAGCCGAAATTATTAAATTACTAGGCTGTGCTGAGGATGAAATAATTTGTGCTTCAGGTAAAACTGGAGAAGGAGTAGAAGCTGTTTTGCACGCTGTTATTAAACAGGGTCATAGCCCTAAAGCTTTAGTTGGAGAAGAAAGCCAAGATTATCCGCGAGCTCTTATTTTTGATTCCAAATATGATGAATATAAAGGAGTCGTAGCTTATATTAGAGTTTTTGATGGTCATATTAAAAAAGGCGATAAAATTAAATTATTAGCTACTGAAGCAGTTAGCGAAGTTTTGGATATTGGTATTTTTAAACCAGATTACTTTTCGACCGGAGAATTAAAAAGAGGAGAAATTGGTTATGTAGTGACTGGTTTTAAACAAGTTGGTGATTGCCGGGTTGGCGACACCATGACCGTTGGTAATCATCCCCAAATTAAATCTTTAGTTGGTTATAAAGAAGTAAAGCCCATGGTGTTTGCCGGTATCTTTCCTAAAGAAGGTAATGGTTTACAGGATTTAAGAGATGCCATGGAAAGATTAAAACTTAATGATGCTGCTTTAGTTTATGAACCAGAACAATCGGATGCCTTAGGTGTTGGTTTTCGCTGTGGTTTTTTAGGCTTGCTTCATCTGGAAATTTTTCAAGAAAGATTGCGCCGTGAACACAATTTAGATTTAATTGTCACTGTACCGAGTGTGGCTTATAAAATTTATCGTAAAAATGGCACAGAAGAAATTATCCGCACTCCGCAAAGACTGCCTGATCCTAATGAAATTACCAGGATTGAGGAGCCCATCGTTTCTTTAGATATTATTACCCCTAAAGTTTATCTAGGTAACATCATGAAGGTGACTCAGGAAAAAAGAGGTATTTATAAAAATACTGAATATATTTCGGTTGAAGGCGATGATGCTAGGGTTATTTTACATTATGATATTCCGATGTCAGCGATTTTAACTGATTATTATGATAAGATAAAGAGTGTCTCGGCTGGCTATGCTTCTATTAATTATGAATTTTTAGAATATCGGGAAGCTGAAGTAGTTAAAATGGATATTATGGTGGCTGAAGAAATAGTAGAATCATTGTCTACTATTGTTTATCGTGATGAAGCTAATCGTGAAGGTCGGGCCGTAGTGCAAATTTTAAAAGATACTCTGCCGCGTCAAATGTTTGTGATTAAAATTCAGGCAGCTATTGGCGGTAAAGTGATTGCCGCTGAACGTATTTCGGCCATGAGAAAAGATGTTACCGCTAAACTGTACGGCGGCGATGTTTCGCGTAAGAATAAATTGCTTGATAAACAAAAGAAAGGCAAAAAAAAGATGATGGCTCTGGGCAAAGGTAGGGTAGATATACCGCCTGATACTTTTATTAAAATACTAAAAAGATAATTATGAAAAAAAAGAAAGTTATCAAAATCGTCTGGATTATAATTTCCACTATGGTTATTCTATCAATGCTAGCTGTCTCAATGAGCGCCGCCTGGTTTTAATTAATTGATTTACAATGAATATGAAGCAATGGAAATTATGTGATAAGGCTCCAGCTGATTTTTTAACTAGCCGACCAGATTTGTCTGAAATTGTCTTACAACTTTTATATAATCGCGGCCTAACTGATGATTTATCTTTAGAGTCTTTTTGCCGCGATATTTTATCGGTTGACCAAGTTTTAGATATTGCCGGTACGCCAGATTTGAGATTTTATAATCCGTTTTTATTTCGAGACATGGAGGCGGCGACTGATTTAATTATTGATCATATAAAAAATGGTCGTAAGATTGTGGTTTACGGCGATTATGATGCCGACGGAGTGACCGCTTCAGTAGTTTTATTAGAAGCCCTCAAAGCTCTTAAAGCTAACGTTGAGGTTTATTTACCAGATCGCGTAACTGAAGGTTATGGCCTTAATAAAACGGCTATTGATTCCATTGCTAGTCAGGGATTTTCATTAGTAGTGACAGTTGATAATGGTATTAGAAATAAAGATGAGGTTGTTTACGCTCAAGCTAAGGGTTTAGATATTATTATTACCGATCACCATATTTTACCTGATAGTAAAGATGATCTACCTCCGTGTCTAATTATTAATCCAGCCGATAAAAGTGATGCTTATCCTTGGAATTATTTAGCTGGAGTTGGTGTTTCTTTTAAATTGGCTAGTGCTTTAGTTTATAAATCAAAACTGCCATTAGATCAAAAGAAAGCAGTTTTAGAAAAAGCCTTAGATTTAGTGGCGATTGGCACAATTGCCGATATGGTTAGTTTGCTTGGTGAAAATAGATTACTCGTGAAGCGCGGACTTAATATTTTAAATCAAAATAGACGTTTAGGACTTAATGAACTCATGAAGATTTCTAAGTCTAACAATAATAAAAAATTGGAAGCTTGGAATGTTGGTTGGCAGATTGGGCCGCGCCTTAATGCGGCTAGTCGCTTAGGCCATGCTAATAATGCTTTTGCTCTACTCATTGAAGAAAACTCTGAACGAGCTGCCGAAATGGCCCAAGAACTTAATCAACGTAATTTAGACCGTCAAAAAATAACTGAAGAGATTATTGCTCAAGTTGAAGAGCAAATTGATAAAGATAATATCCCACCAATTATTATTGGCTTAGCTAGTGAGAGTCAGGCTTGGAATGAAGGTGTAATTGGACTCGTAGCTGGTAAGATTTGTGAAAAATATTATCGACCAACTTTAATTATCACCAGAATTACCGAAGAAGGTGAAGCTGATGCCAAATTTTCTTTTAAAGGTTCAGGACGATCAATAGAAGAGATTAATTTAATAGCTAGTATCGTAGAAGCTTCGGAATTTTTAGATAAATACGGCGGACATCCTATGGCTTGTGGTTTTTCAGTCGCCAGCGAAGAACGTTTGAAAAAATTCCAAGAGAAAATAATGGTCATTGCTAGTGCTAAACTAGCTGGACTAGAATTATCTCCAAAATTAAAAATTGAAGCAGAATTAAAAATAGAAAATGTTGGGATGGAGTTAGCCGAAGAAATTTCTATGTTAGCACCCTTTGGTCAAAATAATGCGCAACCAAAATTTGTTAGTTACAGATTGCGAGTTGATGAAATTGTGACCTTAGGTTTTGATAGTCAACATATTAAAATTAGATTATCAGCTAGTGATAAAGTTTTTGCTAAAGGTATCTGGGCAATTTCCTTTGGTGGCGCCGAGGAGTACAAGGCCGTTAGAATAGGTGATTTAGTTGATGCTGTTTATTATTTAGATATCAATGAATTTAATGGTCGTCGCGAAGCTCAATTGCGACTAGTTGATTTAAAACCAAGTCCTGATAATAATTAATAATATGGAAAAAATAATTATTCATAGTGATGGCGGAGCGCGGGGTAATCCTGGTCCAGCTGGTATCGGTGCTATTTTACATGACGTTGATGGTAAAGTTGTAGCTGAAATTTCTCGCCACCTGGGTGAGACGACTAATAATCAAGCTGAGTATAAAGCTTTAATTGCCGGTTTAGAAAAAGCCCAAGACTTAAAAGTTAAAGAAGTAGACTGTTTTTTAGACAGTGAGTTAGTTGTTAAACAGCTTAATCGTGAATATAAAGTTAAAAGTCCCGAACTAGCTCCGTTATTTTTGAAAGTTCATAATTTATCTTTATCTTTTAAAAAAATAAAATTCTCTCACGTGCGTCGGGAGTATAATAAAGAAGCTGATAGACTAGCTAATGAAGCGATGGATAGAGGTTGCTAGCTAGTAAAAAATAACTCCTAAATTTAGGAGTTATTTTTTTATTATTTACATGGCCCTTTAGTTAAAGTCCCGATTCCAGTATTAGCATAAGCAGTTGATAGGCTATTGCCGCTCCAAATATCAATTCGTTTACCTCTAATGCCTCCTCCTGAATCAGTAATAGTATAAGTTGTACCCTTAAAACAAACCCGTGAATCTTTTGGTAAATTTCCGCAAGGCGGTCCGGCAATAGTACCTAATTGTGGTTCAGTACCGCTAGAAGTCATATTACAATATGGAGTATTAGCATCAAATTCTAAACAAGGATGGTAGTTAGGGAAAGTTTTTCCATAAAGGTTGTCGCAATTTTTAGAAGAATCTGTTCCTTTAGGGCAACTGCATTGCATAGCAATAATACACCAAAAATTGGGGTCAGCAGCATTATACTGTGGCTTGTAGTAACCAGTGGCATAGAATAACACCCCGCTGGCTAATTCTGTATCAGAAGCGCAGCCAGCATTCATAAAACTAGCAGCTGTAGTATTTTTTCTGCCCACAGCTAAACTCTCGACTTCTTTTCTTTCGATGGGGGTAAGTTCTATAAAACCTTGTTTGGCTAAATCTGGATTAATATAATTTAATAATAAGCTAATTGAGATGAGTAATAATAAGCCAGTAATACTACCAGCTATCATTGTTTTAGCTTTACCAACTTTAGTAGCGTCGCCTCCAGAGACAATCCATAATAAACCAGCGGCCATTAGAATCACTACGGCTAAAACAGCAGCAATACCAAGTAGATAATTATAGACACCGAAAAAATATTCTGAAATCCAAGGTATGGCACATTTATCAGTACATTCAACCTTAGTTAATGGGGCTAGACCAGGGATATCAACTTGAAATTTAAAATCAGGAATAATAAATTTTGGTTCAGTTGGTTTGGCTAATAGATTGCAACAACAAAGCTGTCCTGTTTCTTGCGTTCCACTACAGTTTGAACCAGCTTCCATGTTAGTAGGACAAGTTGAAGTTGTAGTGACAACCAGAGGAGATCCGTATTCGCCACCGCTAGTAGAGGTTGTAATCACTGCTTTAGTCCAACTACAATCGGTAGCAACAGCTAGTGTTTGACCACCTATTAAAAAAGATAAAGCCAGTAATATTAATATTTTAGAAAATTTTTTCATAACTACAATTGGTACTTTTTAATATTAGCATCAGCTAAACCTTGAATAATTTTTATATCTTCTTCTTTTAAGTGTTTAAAACGTCCTTGAGTTTTTAAATATTCTAAAACGGGCGTTGGTTTAAAAGTATTATTAATACTAGAAGTTGTTAATTGACCACTAGTATATTCTAATAAAGGATATAAACCAGTTTTAGCGGCTAATTTGCCCATCTCCCCAGCTTCATCGTAATTTATTTTCCAACCAGGAATACAAGGTGCCAGAATTTGAATATAAGATGGACCGGCTGTAGCTAAAGCTTTTTTAACTTTATTAGTTATATCATCTGGAAAGCCGGCCGTACTTTGAGCTACATAATTTAAACTATGAGCTAGGGCGATGCCTAGCATATCTTTTTTGCGACTGGTCGAGCCAATAGCAATGGCGCCATCAGGGCTAGTAGTGGTTGAAGCGCCATAAGGAGTTGCGCCAGATGATTGAATGCCAGTATTAGAATAAGCTTCGGTATCAAAACAAATATAAACAATATTTTCACCTCGTTCCCACATGCCGCTAATTAGACCAATACCAATATCAAAGGTACCGCCATCACCAGCTTGAACAATAACTTTAGTTTCTTTATCACCTTTTTGTTTCAACGCCGCTAAAATACCAGAAGCCACGGCCGCTGAATTTTCAAATAAAGAATGAATCCAAGGTAAACCCCAAGAACTTTGTGGGTAAGAAGTAGTAGTTACCTCTAAACAACCAGTGGCATTAGCAATAATTACTTTTTCATTTAAGCCGCGCATAACCGCTTGAGCAGCTGATAATTCACCACAGCCAGCGCAAGCATTATGTCCGGGGCAGAGGAATTTTTTATTTGTAGTTTTCATAAATAGTTCAATTATTTATTTTGGATAACAACAGGCTAGGTCAATACCTAATCCAATTCCGCAGCTTCTCCCACCTACATCATCATGACTATACCCTGGTTTTGTGCAAGCTGGCGTTGGCATTACTCCGCTATCATTGTTTGGATCACTCCATAAACTAAAGTCTTTAGTACAAAAAGCATTTGGTTCATTCCCACATGGTTCATTTAATTTTCCGTTACCGAGCCAACATATATTATTGTAACAATAATTATTTTCACCAGTAGTATTTATTCCATACGATGGTACAACTTTACCAGTACTACATAAAGCACCATTTGGTGCTTCTTGACAAAAATCACCCTGCTTACATAAAGAACTTTTTATTATTGAACTACAATTTTTTAAAACAAAAGTATTATTACCACTGCAATCTTTTTTTAGTCTATTTTCGCAAACTGCATTAGCTGTTCCCGCGTCAGTGATACAACAGCCAGGTAAAACACATTTATCACCACTAACTAAATAATAAGCGGGATCGCCTGAGTCTTTATCAATTTCCGATAGTTTATAGGAGCCTCCATCTTTTTGACAATTTTTTTCCGAATCTATTCGGGCTTTATCACTATATTCACAACAACCCATAGTTACTTTACTAACAACTGCCATCTCTAGCGCCGGTAACTTTGTTAATTGAGGGTTAATAGTATTTAGAAAAAACCAAGCACCGACTAACAACGCCATACCGCTTAAACTGCCAATAATCATATCTTTAGCTTTGGTAATTAAACTACTATCACCACTAGAAGCTATCCACATTAAACCACCAGCCATTAAAACTACTACCGCTATGACAGCTACAATACTTAATCCCCATTGATAAAAAGCATTAATATATCTAGCGAGTAAATCACTACTCATCACGGTATTTCCTTGAGCGTTAATTCCTGTAGTGCCAACTCCTACTGCTGTTCCAGCGGTAAACTCTGAGTTAGGAACACCAATTTGAGGTATGAAATTAATATTTTGTGTCGGATCAAAAATACTAGCTTGGGCGTAGGCTGGTACAAATAATAATAAGCCAGCTAAAAGATAGATGCTTAAAAAACTAGCGAGCCAGATTTTCTTAAATTTTTTCATATCAACTTTTGATAATTTTTATTATTTGTTTTTCAGTAATATCTTCGCCACCTAAACCTATGACCCGTGAAACTAATTTTATTTTAGCACCATATAGAGCGCTAGCTAAATCACTAAATAAAGGTGCTTGAGCCCCTAAACTTAAAGCTTTTTCTAAAATAATTATTTTTTTGGTATTTTTAACCACGCGTTTAATTTCTTCACCAGGAAAAGGCCGGAAACATCGTATTTTAAGTAAGGCTAAGTCGCCACCAATTTCATCAATAGTTTCTTTGATAGTGCCGCAAACTGAACCCATGGCGACTATCACTGTTTTGGCGTCTTTTTTGCCATAATATTCGAACCAACCATTATCAATAATAACTTTTTTATCTTTTTTTTCAGTTACAAATATTTTTTTCCAAGCCAAATATTCTTTATTAATCATCTTTAAACTACTGAGTAAATCTTGTTGCAATTTATTTCTTAGAGCTGAATAATATTGAGGACCAACAAAGACGCCTAGAGTAACAGGATTTTTGGGGTCTAAAAATTCTCCCTTTTTAGCTTGATAGGGTGGCAAAAATTTGGTAATTAAATTTGGTGTGGGAATTTCGCAGGCTTCATAAGAATGAGTCAGAATATAACCATCAACATTAATCATAGCTGGCAAACTTAATGACTCAGCTACTTTGTAAGCTAGAATATGTTGGTCAATAGCTTCTTGATGATTTTCTGAGAAGAGCATAATAGCCCCAGCATCACGCAGGGCCATAATATCAGAGTGATCATTCCAAATATTAATTGGAGCGGAAATAGCTCGGTTAGCCACCGTCATCACTACTGGCAGTCTCATACCTGAAATATTATAAAGAACTTCGGTCATAAGTAATAATCCTTGAGAGCTAGTGGCACTATAAGTTCTAACACCAGTCGCACTAGCGCCAAGCACAATCGAAGCGGCGGCAAATTCACTTTCAGCTAAGACATATTCATAAGAAACTTTGGCATCAGCCTTAAACTTGGCCAAATCTTCTACAATATGTGTTTGAGGAGTAATAGGGAAAGCGCTAACTACGGCTGGTTTAAGAGCTTTGATAGTGAGAGCAATAGCATGAGCTCCTTCTAAAAATTGTTTTTTGTTATCTGGCATATTAGTAATCTTTTTCCATTTTTATAGCTTTAACCGGACATTCTTTGGCACATAGCCCACAACCTTTACAATAATCATAGTCAGTCACAGGTTTTAATTTATTAGCAAAGTCGGCTTGAGCTTTCATATCAATGCAAGCATCAGGACAAAATTTAGCGCACAAGGAACAACCAATACAAATATTGTAATCAGTTACTGGTTTAAAAACGCGCCAAGAACCAGTTTTATTATTTTTAGATGATGATGGTAAACTAATTGCTTTCATATATTTTTAAGATAGCGGCAAGGTTTTTTTGTAAAATTATCCGGCCCTTACTTTTAAATTTTTCGGTGACCGCTTGTTTTAGGCCGGAAATAGAAAATAAATTACTGTTTTTAGCTAGAGCACCAAGAATAACAGTATTAACAATATTTTTACCAATAATTTCCATGGCAATTTCAGTAGCATGACAAACAAAAATATTGGCTGGTTTGATAACTAATTTTTGTTTATTTCGTGTGCAAGATTCTTTTAGTTTATTCCAAATAGCTTTGGCATCTTCTGGTGAGTTAACTAAAAGTTTAGTACTAGCATGACTGCCATTTAGAATATTAGCTTCGTCTAATAGGGTAGCATCTTGAATAATTAAAAAATCTGGATAATAAACTTGTTCCCTAGTTTTTATTTTTTCAGCTGAAATTCTAGCAAAAGCCATAATCGGAGCACCACTTCTTTCGACGCCAAAAAAAGGAAAAGCTTGAGCCTCCTTATGGTCATAAAAAGCAGCTAAGGCAATAAGTTCAGCGGCCGTTACGACACCTTGTCCGCCGCGACCATGAACTCTGACTTGAAGACAATTATTTTTCATATTTATTTGATGTTAGCTAGGATAGAATCGATAATTTTGAAAAAGTCTTCTTCAGGAATATAACCGGACAGATTTTTTTCGTTTAAGAACCAGGAAGGAGTTCCCCCTAAATTTAAAGCCACACTGTCACCAAAATCAGTTCCAATATCTGATAAATATTTTTTGTCGGTGTAACATTTTTTGTAAGCCTCTTGATTAATGCCTAGTGTGCCGACTAAACTTTCTAAAACTACGGCCAATTCATCACCAGTGGCAGTTAAGTTAGTTTGGTTTTCAAATAATAAATCATGCATTTCCCAAAATTTTCCTTGTTCGCCCACGCACCTAGCAGCTAAAGCTAATTCAATCGAGTTAGCGTGTAATGGCATGTCTCTATAAACTATTCTTAATTTGCCTGGATATTTTTTGTTAGCATCCTTTAAAATATTACGAGCTTTTTGACAGAAGGGGCAAGCAAAATCAGCAAATTCAATGATAGTTAAGGGCGCTCCGGCGGTTCCCATGGTATAATTAGTACCCACACCATTAATGGCTAGTTTCATAGCTTCGTTCACATTAGCAGTTTGGTTAGAAGTAGTTTCGGTTTGTATTTCTTGGATTTTATTCCAAACATACAAACCACTGATAGTAACTAAGATAATACCTAGGGCGAGGACAATTAAAATAGTAATGCCCCACCATTTCTTATACCAGGGCAGAAGTTTTTTTTTGTAACGCTCTTTAAGTTCCAAATATTTGGTCCTTTCTTCTAAATTCATGTGAGCTAAATCTAGCGGCATAATTGAATATTTTATCCTTTTTCTTTATACTTTTATTATACATAATTTACCAAAAAAACACTATGAAGATTATCTCTTGGAATGTGAATGGTATCAGAGCTGTGATGAAAAAGAATTTTTTGGAGTTTTTAACAATTGAAAAACCGGATGTCCTATGTTTACAGGAGGTTAAAATTTCTGAGAGTAGTAAAAATGACGCTAAATTAGATTTTCCTGACTATACTGAATATTGGAATTGTGCCAATCGTCCAGGTTATAGTGGCACAGCTATTTTAGTCAGAGAAGACTTAATTGAAGAAGTTAAAGTTAAAAATGGTTTTGGTCAGGATCGTTTTGACAGTGAAGGGCGCACTCAGATTGCTGAGTTTGCTAATTTTTATTTAGTTAATTGTTATTTTCCTAATTCAAATCACGAATTATCTCGTTTAAAATATAAATTAGAGTTTAATTCTGATTTACAAACACACCTCAAAAAATTAGAGAAGAAGAAACCCCTAGTTATTTGTGGTGATTTTAATGTGGCCCATCAAGCTATCGACTTAGCTCGTCCTAAGGAAAACAGAGGCAGTGCTGGTTATACCCTAGAAGAGTGTGCCTGGATGGATAAGTTTCTGGCAGCTGGTTTTATCGATACTTTTAGGGCTTTAAATGGTAATAAGGTTCAATATTCTTGGTGGAGTTATCGTGCTGGGGCCAGACCTCGTAATGTAGGCTGGAGAATTGATTATTTTTGTGTGTCCAAAAAAATCCTTAAAAAAGTAAAAAAAGCTTATATCTTAGATAAAATAATTGGTTCAGACCATTGTCCGATTGGGGTTGAGGTTTAGTTTATCCACCACCTGTTGATAACCTGTTGATATTTATTTTATTATTAGGTGAATAACTTAGGTAAAAATAGTTAATAAACTAACTATTTTTTTGTTGCCAAAACAATTCAGCTAAGGTAAAATAAATTCATATATTTAGCTATAAAATTTATGTACGATCACCAAAATATTGAGAAAAAATGGCAAAAGCGCTGGCGTGAAGAAGGTGCTTTTCAGACCGATGATAATAGTATTAAACCGAAACGTTTCATTCTAGATATGTTTCCTTATCCATCTGGGGTTGGTTTACATGCTGGACACGTGGAATCGTATACAGCAACTGATATTTATACTCGTTATTCCAGGGGCAAAGGTTTTAATGTGCTTCATCCCCAAGGTTTTGATGCTTTTGGTTTACCCGCCGAAAATTACGCTATTAAAACCGGTATTCATCCAACTGAAACCACTAAAACAGCCATTGCTAACTTTATTAGACAAATTGATTCTTTAGGTTTTTCTTATGATTGGAATCGTCAAGTTACTACTTCTGACCCAGAATATTATAAATGGACACAATGGATATTTCTTTTGATGTATAAAAACGGCTTAGCTTATAAAAAGAAAGCCAAAGTTAATTGGTGCGCTAGTTGTCAAACAGTGCTGGCTCGTGAACAAGCTGAGGGCGGTATTTGTGAACGTTGTGGTAATGAAGTTATCCAAAAAGATTTGGAACAATGGTTTTTTAAGATTACTGATTTTATTGAAGATCAAAATCATGAAGGCCGTCAGATTTCTGGATTATTATCTGGTTTAAATGATATTGATTGGCCAGAATCAACTAAATCTGCTCAACGTAATTGGATTGGTCGCAGCGAGGGAACTTTAGTTGAATTTGCTTTACAAGCCGAAGGTTTAACCAAAGAAAAGAAAGTAAAGATTTTTACAACTCGCGTTGATACTATTTTTGGTTGTACTTATATGGTGCTTGCTCCAGAAAGCACTATGACTCGAGAACTTTTAACTTATACAAAAAATAAAGAAGCCGTAGAAAATTATATAGGTACTGTGGTCGCGAAAACAGAATTACAACGCACTGATTTGAATAAAGATAAGAGTGGCATTAAATTAGAGGGCGTAACCGCTATTAACCCTTTTAATAATGAAGAGGTAGCTGTTTTTATTGCTGATTACGTTTTAGCTAATTATGGTACCGGAGCCGTGATGGCCGTGCCAGCTCATGACGAAAGAGATTTTGAATTTGCTAAAAAATATAATTTGGAAATTAGAACCAGTATCGTCCCTGAAGATGAAACCATTGTTAGTTTAGAAGAAGCTTATGGTGATGACGGACTATTAGTTAATTCCGGAGAGTTTACTGGCCTGGCCTCAAAAGATGCTAGAACTCGAATGGTTGATTTTTTAACTCGTACCATTCAAGGTCAAAAGACTATCAATTATCGTTTACGTGATTGGTTAGTGTCTCGTCAAAGATATTGGGGGGCGCCAATTCCCATTATTTATTGTGACTCTTGTGGTGAAGTGCCAGTTCCTGAACAAGATTTGCCAGTTAAATTGCCGACTGATATTGATTTTAGACCCACCGGCGAATCACCTTTAAAATATTCAGAAGAGTTCAATCATGTAACTTGTCCAAAGTGTGGAGCCCCAGCTCGTCGCGAGAGTGATACCATGGACACTTTTGTTTGTTCTTCTTGGTATTATTTACGTTACGCTGATCCTAAAAACACGGAGGTTTTTGCTGCCCCTGAAAAAATAGCTAAATGGTTACCAGTTGATTTATATTTTGGCGGCGCGGAACATTCGGTTTTACATTTATTATATGCCAGATTCTTTACTAAAGTTTTACATAAATATGGCTATGTAAATTTTGACGAGCCATTTTTAAAATTACGTCATCAAGGAATTATTTTAGGTGAGGATGGCAATAAGATGAGTAAGTCTAAAGGCAACGTTGTTAATCCTGATATTTTAGTCGAACCTCATGGTGCTGATGCGTTGCGATTATATGAAATGTTTATGGGACCGTTAGAAGATATGAAACCTTGGAATAGTCAGGGGATTATTGGCGTTTCTAGATTTTTAGATCGCGTTAGCGGTTTGGCTGAAAATATTAATAGAATATCAGATAAAAAAATAATTTCTTTGCTTCATAAAACCATTAAAAAAGTTAGTGACGATATTGAAGATTTTAAATACAATACAGCTATCTCTGCTTTGATGATTTTAGTTAATGGTCTGTATGATTTTAAAAATAAAAATCAAGCTTGGCCAATTTCTCTTTCTGATTTAGGATTGTTAATTAGATTAATTGAACCTTTCGCTCCCCATTTAGCTGAAGAGCTCTGGGAAAATATAGGCCACACCGAATTATTAACTTATGAACCCTGGCCAAAATATGATGAAGAATTAATTAAAGATGAATCTTTTACTTTGGCTATTCAAATTAATGGTAAAGTTCGCGCTACTTTAGAAGTTGCCGCTGATTCTTCTGAAGAGGAATTAAAAGAGTTAGCTTTACATGATGAAAATGTTAAGAAATGGTTAGATGGAAAAGAAATTGTTAAAGTAATTTATGTTAAAGGAAAATTATTAAGTATTGTTATTAAATAACTACAGATAAAATGGACTTAGCTCAAAAAACAATAGAAATTTGTAAGATGTATGAAATAAAACCCAGTCGTTCCAAGGGTCAGAATTTTTTAATTAACGAAAAAATTTATGACGAGATAGTGAGCGCAGCAGCCGTAAACTCTCAGGATACGATTTTAGAAGTTGGTCCTGGACTTGGTTTTTTAACGGCGCGCTTAGCTAAGGCTGCTAAAAAAGTAATAGCTGTTGAACTCGATGATAAGTTAGCTGAATTTTTACAAATTGGGTTAGACTCTCAAGATGTGGCTAATGTGGAAGTGGTTAACCAAGATATTTTAAAATTTAATCCCGAAGTTTTAGAACCAAATTATAAAGTGGTAGCTAATCTGCCTTACAACATCACCTCAATTTTTTTAAGAACTTTTTTAAATCATCATAATCGTCCGCAATCATTAGTCTTAATGTTACAAAAAGAAGTGGCGCAGCGTTTAGCTGCTAAACCCGGTGATATGAGCATGCTAGCTTTGTCAGTTCAATTTTTTGGTGATGTGGAAATTATTCGTGAAGTAAAAGCTGGTAATTTCTGGCCAGAACCTAAAGTTGATAGTGCGGTGGTCCGCTTGATTTTAAAGGACGAAAATCATTCCGACATCAAACGAACAGAAGAAAAATCTTTTTTTAGGATGGCTAAGATTGGTTTTAGCGCTAAACGTAAAATGCTTAAAAATAATCTTGCCGCCGGATTGCAAATTGAGAGTAGTGAAGCGGAAAAAATACTAAATTCTATCGGTTTAAATATTCGCACTCGCGCTGAAGATTTAAGCGTTAAAGACTGGCAAAAATTATTTGCGGCTGCCAGACATATCGTGTTATAATAAAAGTGTAAATTTCAAATTAAAAATGCGTATGAGTGACAAACCCCAGGGTCAGTCTTTTGCTAATCTGCCTCGTTCCAAAAAAACGGCAGTTATTTTATTATCGACTGTTGCAGCCAGTATTTTAGTAATTTGGTTTTGGCAGTTTAATATCAGAATTAATAAACCTTTTAATCCTGATCCAGATCAACAAGCAGTAATCGCCTCTCAAAAAGCTGCTGCGACCGCCTCTGAGCAAACTAGAGATACTGATCATGATGGTTTGTCTGATTATGATGAAATTAATATTTATCACACCTCTCCTTTTATTGAAGACACTGATGGTGATGGTATTTCTGATGGTCAAGAAGTAAAAAATGGCACAGACCCACTGTGCCCTGAAGGTACTAATTGTGGAGTAACTAATTTAGCCGCCCCCATAGCTACTTCTACTATTGATATTAGTCAAACTAATAATCAGGCTACTAGTACTATCGATCAAACTCTACTGCTGCAAGCTTTAAGCGGTGCTGGTGACCCAGCTTCTTTAAGAGCTTTACTGATTCAAAATGGTGCCGATCAAACTACCCTCAATAATATTAGCGATGCTGATTTAATGACTAGTTATGACGAGGTTCTAAAATCTCAAACTTCATCTACTTTAGAAACAGCTCAGCCAGTAGCTACTTCAACCGTAAGTCAATAAAAAATAACATATGAAAAAAAGTATGTGGTTTAAAAATAATCTGCCGAAAATAAAAGCCAGTTTAACCGTCTTCGTGATAGTACTGGCTTTTTTTGTTAGTAATCTTCAAGTGGCCAGAGCTACGCCAATTACTACGGTCGCTGATATTCCGAAAACAATTAGGGATGTTGTGACAGATATCTGGGATAAAACTAAAGATTTATTTGGCAAAGCTGGTGAAAAAGCTTTTAATGCTACTCTTAGTGCTGCTCTCAATAAAATTGCCTTTGATGCTGCTAAATATGTCGGTACGGCTGGAGAAGGACAAAAACCATTATTTATAACCGAAGGACTTCCTACCTATCTTAATAACCTTGGTGATGCGGCGGCTGGTGATTTTATTGATAGTCTGGGTAAGACTTGGGGTATTGATTTATGTCAACCAGCTGATCCGGCTCTTAAAGCTAGAATAGGCTTAGGTTTAATCCAATCTCAGCGACCAGTCGCTCCTAATTGTACGCTTAGTCAATTAACCAGCAATTATTCTTCAACTTTCGAAAAGTATGCCGCCATGAAAAACGGTGATTATTTAAAAGGAATTTTAGCTAGCGTTGATCCAGGTGGCAGTGAAATATCGGCTTCCTTTCAGTTGTTTAATAGAACAGAACAGGCCAAAACAGCTGCTGCTGATACCGCTAAAACAGACCAAATAATTAAAGGAGGCTGGTTAGATGTTAGAAATATTGCTGGAAAAACTAGCGTACCACCAGGCACCGCTCAAGCAGATTTGGCTAGTGCTAAAGCTAAAGCTGATGCGGCCTTTGTTCAAATGGGCAACGATCCTTGGATTTCTGCCGCTAATATTTTTCTTAATCAATTAGCCCTAGAAGCTTTTCAAAGAGCTCAAAGAGATTTAGCTAAGGGCAAGAGTACCACTATTGCTTATGATTATAGTCGTCCTCAAGATCTTTTTACTTCAGTGGTGGATTATGGTATAGCCGTAGTTAATGAAAAACTGTCTTCAGTTATTAAACCTCGTTTTGATGTAAAAAGTGATTATAGTGTTTTGTCAGAGCTGGCTACTTGCCAAGACAAGACCAACCCCGGTCCTAATAATTGTGTAATTGATGATAATTTTTCTCAGGCTATCTCTGAAAAATTAACAGTGGCCGAGGCTTTAGATAAAGGTTATTTGCATGGCGATTGGCTAATTTCTAATAATGATAAATTAGAAAACACTTATACTTTGCGTAGTTTTTCAATTCTAAGAAAGTTTAGAGTGGTGCCAGTTGGTTGGGAGCAAGCTATTATTGCAGCTTCCAAAAATAATTATCAAGCAAAATTAATGGACTTAGTAGCCTGTTTTAGTTCGACTGATAAATATGATAAGTTTAGTGATGTTTTTGATAAAGCTAATCAAACTTGGTGTCAGGGTTTAGTTGATCCAAGTTGGGTGCTTAAAACACCGCTCGGTGTTTGTCGCAAACAGGGAGTAGGTGGTCAAATTTTAAGTAGCGTTAATAGTCCTAGTGCTAGTGGCGTTTCCAGTGTGGCTATTTCTAGAAATACTAATTATTGTGCTGACGAACAAACCTGTATTAAAGAAAAGAATGATGGTTCCTGTGAGGTTTACGGTTATTGTAATGAAGAAAAAAGAACTTGGAACTTTGATTCTGATACTTGTGAACCAATTTATAATACTTGTCAGACTTTTATAAATAGCAGTAATAATCAAACAGCTTCTTATTTAGAAAACACTCTTGATTATGGTGTTTGTAATGCTAGTAATGCTGGTTGCAAGCAATATGTTTACGGTGGCACTTACGATGATACCAGTAAGCAAGTAGCGTGGGATAAAAAATATTCAATTTATTTTAATAATCAAGTAGCTAGCTGTAACTCTAAAGATGAAAGCTGTACTACTTTATTACGCGGTAAACCAGGCTGGGGCAATGTTAATTATGTTATGAATTCCGATTTTAGTGCTAATGCCGTCGGTGACAACTTAGCCACCCTTAAATGGCCAGTTTCTGCCAGTTTAGCTAGTATTGTTAATTTTAGCGGAACTAAAGCTCTTTATTTGGAGGGTAGTAATGTTAAAGTTTACTCAGATAGTACTAATAGTTTATTGCCTAAGGGGATGGCAGTTATTCCGGGCTGGTCTTATTCTCTATCGGCTGAAGTTTATTTAGCAGTTGGAGATAAAACGGTTTTATCATTTAGTGAAGATAATTTGCAAACCGAAAATACGACTAAAGGGGCGTGGCAGACTTTAAGAGTTTCTGCTATTTCTGGTGATCAAAATATTAATGATTTAAAATTTTCTATTAGTGGTGTAGGTAGTACGGTAAAAATGTATGTTCGAAATATTCAATTAACTCCAGATGATTCTGTAACTAGTTATACTAACTATGGCGCTAATTCACAGCCAGAAAAAATAATTCCAGCTTACTTGGAAAGCGCCTGCTATGTTAGCACGAACGATTATCAGTTAAAAGCTAACGCTCCAACTGTTTGCAATAATTTTGCTAGAAAATGTAATAAAGCAGAAGTTGGTTGTGCTAGTTTTAAATCAGCTAAAGATGGTTTTGTAATTGCTGCTAAAGCTAATACGGCTGATTATTGTCGAGCTGAATGTGTTAATTATGATACTTATATTGCGCGTGAATCTTATTTCTTTAATACTTCGGCTGATAATTTAATTCCAGCTAAGACTAAAACTTGTAGTTCTCAAAGTGCTGGTTGTGCTAGTTTTACTAATTTAGATGAGGTTAGCCAAGGCGGTGAAAAACAAGATTATTATACTTACATCAGACAATGTATTAAACCAGACGTTGCTAAGTGTGGTGATTTTTATTCTTGGGAAGGAACTAGTGGGGCTGGTTATCAATTAAGAGCCTTGTCTTTAAAGAAAGGTGCTACTGGCGATCCAGCTTTAGTTGATGCTAATCTAGCCTCAGCCTGTAGTGCTAAAATTTATTATTTGCCAGCTACTGATCCTAATTATAATCCTGATTGCCGTGAATTTTATAATAAAAACGGTTCTATTACTTATAGCTTATTATCTAATACTTTTTCTTGTTCGGATAATTGTCATCCTTATCGTTCGAACGAAAAGAATATTGATAAAAATCTAAGTGTTGCTACTTGCTCTGGTGCTGATAAACATTGGGACACTACTGAGGGTTCATGTTATGTTTGTAAAAATGGCGGAGCTTGGAATAATGAATACAATGCTTGTTTATATAATTCTATTCCCGATGAAGGTACAACTTGTACAGCTTCTGAACTTGGTTGCCGTGAATATAATGGCAATGGTGGTGAAAAATTACGTCGTTTAGCTAGTTATGGTTTTGAAACTAATTTAGATCCTTTTGTCGCTAAGACCGGAACTATCAGTCAAAGTTTAGAATCAACGGCTAAAGATGGCCATTCATTAGCTTACACTGGTGGCAATTTAGAAATTGATGCTCAATCACTCGTCAAGAAGGGGTCAGCTTATGTCATTAAGTTTATGGCCAAGGCTTCCAGCACAGCTGTCTTTAATGCTTATTTTGAAAATTCTGATTCAGCTCAAGCCGTCTTTAATCTTAGCGACTCCAATAAGACTGGTGATTTATCAATTAAAGGTGGTAACAGTTGGAATCTCTATGAGATTAATGTCATCCCTATTGCTCATGATATTAAAACCGAAAAATTAAAAATAAAAATCAGCGGTGCAATCTTCATTGATAATTTTATTATTAATGAAATAACTGATCGCTTCTATCTGATTAAAGGTACTAGTCAGACTCCTGATTCTTGTTATTATGATATTTTTAATAACTTTCAAGGACCAAGTTATAATTTAGGTTGTTCTCTATATACAGATAAAGCTAATACTCCGCATTACTTACATCGTTTCAGTGAGTTGTGTCAGGATTCAGCAGCTGGTTGTGAACAAATGATTGAAACTAATAATTCCATTATTAATCCTTTTGCTCGTACTATTAACTTAGATGATAAAACTAAAGCTTGTCAGGCTGGTGATTTAAATTGTTTAAGCGTACCTGGTCATAAAGTAACTTATGCCGTTTACGATGCCACTAAGGTTTGTTTAAAAGAGGACGCCGGTTGTACTCGTTTTGCTTATTCACAAGCTACCGCTTCCTCGGTTAATTGGATTGATGCCTATAAGAAAAATTTGCCAGATAATTATGATACTACTTTATGTCAAAGCGGTGAAGTGGGCTGTGAAGAATGGTCATATGGCGATAAAAATCTAAAATCTTACTTTAAGAATCCAGGCAACAATGTTTGTGTTTATCGCTCCGGTTCAACTGCTACTTCGACTGCTTGGTTTAAAGCGGCTGTTAAGCGTTGCGATAAGAATGGTGATGGTAAAATTATTGGTACTGAGCAGACTGGTGGTATTTGCAGTACTGATGCCGAGTGCGGCCCTAATAAAAATTGTCTAGTTGATAATAGTGACTACGCTTGTGAGACAACCACTCTCAAAACTATTGGCTTGGGCGGATCTGGCGGAGCTATTCCTACACCAAGCAATAGAGTTGGTTTGTGTGAGGCCGCTTCAGCTGGTTGCAGTGAATTTATTGATCCAGTCAGTGATTATATGAATAATGTAATTTCTGCCAGTACTCCTTCCAATCCTTATAAGATTAGACCGAATTCTTTATATATTTTAAATGGCCAGGCTACGTTAAGTCAATTTGGTATTTCTGATTCTGATAAATCTGGTTCTGTTAGAATATTAAATAAAAATAATGACTTAGATTCACTAGTTTCTGCTGTGACCGTTCCTAACGGTGCTTCTTCTGTTATTTTTTATAGCGGAGTTAACTCTAGAGTTAGTATTGCCAATGCGGCTCCCAGTGCTACCTTAAAAGAAGCTATTATTAATTACAAAATTAATACCGATTTAAATATTAGCGCTTGCAACGGTGTAGTTGATACTGAAAATGGTTGTATCTTATTTAACAGTCGTAATCTGGCAGCTGGCCCCTTAACATTTGATGCCGCCGGTACTGCTGAAAAAACAGCTGCTAAAGCTTGTGATCCTACCGATACTAGTGTTAATTGTTCAGCTAATCAGGTTATTAAAGTGAGACCAGATCGCGTTTGTTCTCGTTGGTTAACTTGTACTTCTTATATCGAAGACCCAGTCACTAAAGAAAGAACTTGTTATGAAATGGGAGAATGCGATAAATTAAATGAGAACAATGAATGCGGTAATGTTTTAACAAATACCATTCCCCCTAGTGTGAGAGCGATTGATAATAGTACCAATAATTCAGCCTCTAACTGGAATACTTTAATAAATAAGAATGCTACTGGTTATGCTTTGTTAAATAATTATTATTTAGGCTCTATGAAAGAGGTTGGCCAAAATGCTGATGCCCATTTTGATTTTGAAGATGGCAATGCTATTTTGACTTGTAAGAGATTGATTGGTACTGGTTCCTGTGATGAAAAATTCCTGAAAGATAGTTTAGTTCTCGAACCAAATGGTTCTCCAACTGGTATTGATTATCCAGCTCATGGTAAGGGGTATTTAAAGGTTCTGAGTTATTACAAAATTTCACCGTTATCAGAAGGTTCATTTATTTATGTTTATGGTAATCAAGATTATTACATAAATTATTTAGTTAACACTACCGGTTCAGCTGATCAGGCGAAGTTAGTTATCACTGATGAAAATAATATTGTGATAGCTAGCTCAACTGATAAGACTAGTAATGGTTGGGAGAGAAAGATACTTAAATTTAAAGTCAGTCATACTCCTCCTATTCCAACCGATAAGGATCTTAAAAAAATTAAAATTTATTTAACTTCAGACACTCAACTAACTCAAAATTCTTACGTTTATTTTGATGATATTAATATTGAGCCAGTCTTAGAAGTCGCCCCTAATCAATATGTGGCTAAGGATTGTCGTTTATATCCAGGTGCCGACAGCTTAACTTGTTTATCTTCTAATAATAACGTCGTTAAAGACGGTCTCTTCGGTTATTGTTTACAATACGATCCTCTTAATCCTAAATCTTGTTTAATGTGGTATCCGATTGATAAAATCGCCCCCATAACTAGAAGCGCTCAATCTGGTTTAGGTTACAAAGGTAAATTCCCACTTTATTATTGTTCAGAAGTTAATGGTGATTTTAATATGCTTAAAAAAGTTAAGGCTTCAGATATATATTCAGCTAGATCTTTTGGTTACGGTGGCGGCGACCACTGGTGTGCTCGAACTATTGGTTGCGGTTTAAATAGTAGTCAAGGGTGGGGTGCCATTGGCGAGTCGAGCTATAGTGCTATGACTACTGATGGTGATGAAAATTATATTACTATTGCTTTAATGGGGCAGGAAAGTGGACATGAATCTGATATGGGAAAGATTTGTATTCCAAATCCAGATAAAATAATAATTATTACCGAGAAAAAAGATATTGGATCATTAACAGGACTTGGTAATAGTGTATGTGGTTATACGGGGGATAATACCAGTAGAACTAATAATGTAGAAGACAATAAGACGTTAATTGTTACAGAAGGTTGGGTAAATTACAACGGTGAGTTAAAGAAAATAGCTGCTTATGGTATTGATGAAGCGGTTAATAATAATCCACCTTTAGCTATTTATAATAATAATAATGTGCCAAGTACAGAAAGTGAGCTGACATTTATTAATAATACTGACCCGGACAAAGTTTATCGCCTAACCTGTAATCGCTTTTCTCAATTAGTTAATCCAGAAGGTGGAAATATGGCTTGGGTAGATAGAGTTAGTAATAATTCCTTGTTTCCAACCAGTACTCCAGCTTTCTTCTTCAATAAACCTAATAATTTTAGTTACTTTTCCGCTAGCTGGCCACCAATTAATACTCTCAACAGGTCTTGTTCAGATAATACCAATTGTTCAATTAATGAAATCTGTGGTGGTCAAACTGGTTCTTGCCAAGGAAATAGTTTCATTATTCCGTGTAGCGCTTTTTCACAAGAAATTTGTAATTCCGTCAGTGGCTGTTCTTGGGTTTTGAGTCCTAAAAAATGTGTAGCAAGTTCTTCTGGTAATAATCCTAATGCCATTTACGCTTACGGACGTAATCGTGAAGACGTACCTTTCGGTGCCGCTGTTTTGCCTAGTGATTATACTTTAGTTGGTAGTCAACCTATTAATTTGCGTAATCAATATTCAGCTAAAAATAGTGAAACAATTTTTGCGGGTCGCCCTTACGGCTGTAAAGGAATTGGTTGTAAAAACATAGGTCAGTGTAATTTAAATCCTAATATTTTCTGTATTTATACTGAAAATAATGAATTAAATAAACAAAGTTGTTCTGCTGGTGGTGGTGGAGAGTGTGCTCGTTTATGGGAAACTCCGTTAACTGCTACTTCTAGCCCTAATATTTTAAGTACCTTATTTATTAAAGAATATGTTGAATATTCTTTAAATAATGGTTCTTATAGTAATACCGATAGTATTAATTGGTATGAGCCAGCAACTACTACTACTCAGTTTTGTGATCAAAACAAAAGACCAAATACTCACCCTGCATCTTTCTGTCGAGTATTCCCCACTATTACTAACATGAAAATGTCGCAAGTTTTAGGAAACAATTCCCTCGCTAATGTTCCAATTAGCGGTTTGCCTACTAATATTCAGACAGTAAATATTCAAGCCAATGGTTTGTATAAATTGAGTTTTAACACCCAGGTTGATAGTGAACAGCAACCATTGCGACAAGTTATTATTGATTGGGGAGACGAGGTGGGAGTTCAAATAATTTCCGGTTTAGATAACAAACCAAATCCTGCCATGCCTCATGAATTTTTTCATTATTATTTAGTTGGTACAGTATCAGCTAAAAATATTGGCGTTAGAATAATTGATAATTGGGATGTGTATAAGGGTATTAGTACTCTAAAATAATTATTTTAGCTCTATAATTTGGCGCTGCTTAAAAGCTTTTTAGCTCAGAGCAGCGCCTTTTTATTTATCGTAAAAATCACTTTGCCATTATCACTAATTTGTAGTAAAATTGTAGTATAAAAACTGTTAAATATTTTAGTATTTTATGGTATAATAACAATGAAATATTTTTAAGTTTTTATGCCAGTTGATGACGAATTATTAGCACGGTCTAAGGCCGAAAATGAGGTTACAGAAGGCGGCAATGAGTCGGAACAGGCTGGTAATTTTCGAGCTGTTAAACGCCATGGCGGTAATTCCTTAGCCGATAGTCCAGTCAGTATCCGCGAATTGAGACAGCGTGTTTTGATAAGGCAAAAAGTGGCCAAATCTAAGGCAGAGTCAGAGGCTTCTAAGTCTAGTACTAATCCCATTCGCCAGGTAACTGATAAACTGCTTCAAGCTGCCTGGGAAAACCTGATTGATAGTTTTGGCTTAACGTTAATCTGGATTGATGTTCATGTTTTTTTGAATAATGTTTTAGGTCCTAAAGTTTTTTGTAACCTAGGAGATGAGTGGATTCCAGCTGAAGCTAAAAAAGCATTAGGACAATCAGACAATGCTAAGACATCATTAGCGTTAGCTGAAAAGGTGGAAGAAATTGGTTGTGGTTGTTTGAACTTAGGTTGTTTATTCATAGTCCTGGCCGCTATAGTGCAAATAGCTTTAATTGGAGCAGCTTTAGAGAATCCTTTGAGGGCATTATGGGAATTAACTAAAGTAGCTCTATCTAGTTTCTTCTCAATGTTTTAAAAATAAATTTTCTGGAATGAAAAAAATTAATTTAAAAAAGTACTTTAGTTATAAAAATGCCATTTTTTTGTCACTGCTTTTTGTGGCTATTTTTTTATTTGGAGGTCTTGCTTTTGCTTCTGACTGGGTAAACAATGTGGTGGGTGGAATTATTGGCGTCTTTATCAGCGGTGTAACTAAAATATTAATATTATTAGTTAATGTTTTAATTGTGGTTGCTTCTTATAGTGATTTTATTCACGCTGACGCCGTCACTAAAGGCTGGGTGGTGGTTCGTGATGTGTGTAATATGTTTTTCGTGGTTATTTTGCTCGTTATTGCTTTTGCTACTATTTTAGGTCAGGAAGAATATAGTGCTAAGAAAAATTTACCAAAATTAATCATGGCCGCAGTTTTGATTAATTTTTCTAAACTATTTTGTGGTTTAATGATTGATGTTGCTAGTGTTGTCATGTTAACTTTTGTTAATGCTTTTAAAGAAATTGGTTCCGGTAATATCATTGACATGCTGGGTATCTCCGATGTTTTAAAATATGGTCAAGGAGCAACTCCCCCATCTCTATCGTCAACTGTCGCCGCTTATATTTTTGGTCTTATTTACGTTTTGATTGCTACCGTAGTTGTCGCTTCTATGCTAGCCATGCTGGTGATGCGTATTGTGATGATTTGGATTTATGTCGTTTTATCCCCAGCTGCTTTCTTCTTACAAGCCGTTCCCGGTAAAGGACAACAATATGCTAGCCAGTGGTGGTCTAAGTGGTCTAGCAATTTAATTGTTGGTCCAGTCCTGGCTTTCTTTTTATGGTTATCTTTTGCTGCTTTACAATCAGGTAATCCTTTGCCATCAGTTTCTGATGCTCAAAATCAATCAGAAGCAGGTGTTTATGCTGCTACCAATAAAGGAACATCCACAGAATCAATCGATTCTAAAGCTGGCAGTGTCGATGGTTTTGCTAAATTTGCGATTGCTATTGGCATGTTACTAGGTGGCATGAAAATTGCCCAAGAAGTTGGTGGTGAAACTGGTTCCGTTTTAGGCAAGGGTATGAGCGCGATTAATAAGGGGAAGACCATGGCTATTGGCGCGGCTACTGGTGCTGCTATAGGAGCCAGTAAATGGGTCGGTAGAGGGGCTAGAAATACTTCTTTATCCGTTGCCGGAGGCTTAGCTAACCGTTTTTCTGAAAAAGATGAAATTACTGGTAAACGAAAAGGTAACGCCGTTGGTAATCTGGCCGTACAGTGGCGAGATGATATGAAAAGTGCTAGAAAAAAGACTAAAGATGCTAATCGTGAGAAATTTTTGAAAAAGATTGGTATGGGGGAAAAGTCTGCGGAAATTGGTAAGTCATATTTATCAGGCGGAATAATTAAAACAAAGTTAGGCGACGCAGAAGTTCAATCAATCGGTCGAGGTTCAAAAAATATATTAACAGGCGCTGCTATTGGATCAGTTCTTGGACCAATTGGTGCTGCTATTGGTGGAGCAGTTGGTCTTACTGCTGGTTTAATTAGCAAAAATAAATACAATGGTGCTAAAAAAGATAAAGAAAGTTATGAAGCGGCTGGTAAGTCAACCGATGAAACGAAAATTAGCAGTATTACTAACAAGAAAGATAAAAGCACTTGGTCTAATGATCAAAAAGAGGCTGTTGAGAGAATGCAAGGTTATAATAAAAATAAAAAAATTGTTGAAAATCGAGATAATAATCCCGCCTTTAATCATACTATTAGTGCCATGAAAAACATGACTACTAAGAAAAAAAATGCTGAAGATTGGGTTAAGGTAACAGCTAAAAATCCTGATTATTTACAAAAAGTAGGCCGAGGCGGTATTTATGATGTTAACGGAATTAATGATGTTTGGAAGAGGCGTTTAGACGAATTAAATAAAGGCGGTGGTGGAGTTGACGGAGCTGACGGAGCGGTTGATACTTTAGAAGCTCAAATAAATACTTTAGGGGCTAGTGGAGCGCGTAAAGATGATGCTAAATTAGAAGAATTTGCCAAACTCATTGCCGCTTATGAAAAAGGAGGTGCTACGGTTAATTCGGGAACACTTGGTCGATTAAAATCAGCCTTAGCAGCTAATAGATTTGATCCTTCTAACCCCGCTATTAAAGATCAGGTCTTAACAAATTATAAAGGCTTAACTTCTAATATGAAAGTAGAGGCTGGTTCTGGTAATTTACAATACGATGCTTTTGCTAAAAATTCAGCTAAGGACCCAGTTGATCGTAAATCTGAAAAAGATATTATGGGAGTGAGTTTTGCTAAGTTTAATGCTAAAGCTAAATCAATGGGCGCCGATGGATTAAGTGAAGCTGCTGGGGTTAATCAAAAGATGGATGGTAATAGATTAAAAAAACTTTCAGGTGTTATGTCATCTCTAATTGATGATGAAATAACAGCTTTATCGGCTGTTGGTGATGATGCCAGCAAAAATAAAATCACTCAGCTTAATGCTGCTAAAGGACGCTTGGCTAGTGGAGACTTGTCTGGTTTATCCTTAAAAAATACTGATGTTAAATATGATGGAGCTACTGATTCAGAAAGACGTCGCAACGAGTATAATACTGTTCAACATGAAACCATGCATCAAGCTGGTGCTAAAGATGAGGAATTAGTGGATGATAGTTCTAATGCCTTACAAGAATCTAAATTAGTGGGAAATATTCCTGGTTCAAGTGGTCAGCGTTATGACCAAGAAATTGGTAAGTTGATTGCAACTATGGAACAAACTAACGTCAGTCAAGATGATATTAGAGCAGCCGTAGCCAGTCAAATTGATAAATGGCAACCAGCGTCTAATGCTCAAAGAATAATAGAAACAGAAAAAGGGGAAAGAGAAACGCTTAGAGATATTGTTCCTCCAGCCGAAATTAGTACAGAAGGAATAGAAAAAGCAATCAGTAAATTAAGTAGTTCTTTAGATAAAACAACGCTAACTAGTCCTTCTGGTAAAGTTATTCAATTAACTCCTACGGATAAAGATTTCTTCCGTAATTTATTCCGTAAAGCTAATAAAATAAGTTCAGCTGTGGTTGAAAAATTAAAACCATTAGGTGTTATGGCCGCCGCTGAAGAAAAAAGAAGAAATCCTTAAAATTATTTTATGAATGAAAATTATTTAGATGATTGTTTAGAAAAATTTCACGACTTACCCGATCAAATTCAAGAAATGGTTGGTGGTTTTGAGGCATCTATTAAAATAAAAAATATTGAAGAGGAGTATGGGGTCGATTTAAGTTTTGCCGTTATTTTGATGGCTATTGGAGAATTAGCTACAGATGATTTAGCTGATTATCTTAATTTAAAATTTAACCTTGATAAAGCTAAGGGCGAAAAAATAGCCGAAAGACTAGATGATGAAATTTTTAAAGAAGTTTTAGATTTGCTTTTAGAGAATATTGATTTAGAATCTATAATTGAAACTGATGATGAAATAGAGGGTAATCAAAACCAATTTGGTCCAATAACAAATTTATCACCGGAAGAAAAGAAAGAATTAATTTTAAAAACTTTTGGCAGCAGTATCATTTCGGCTTTGCAAGCTGATCCTGCTAAAATTCAAGATTTTAATATTGCTATTTTTCAAGCTTTTTACCAGGATGAAAGATTAGAAGTCGAAGCCGAAAGGTTGCTCTACGTTAACCAAGAAAAAGTTAGTGATCATCATATAACCTTAGATGGTCACCCTGCTTCTCCTACAATTGCTAACTGGTTAAAAGATTTTATTAAAAAGTATGGCAGTGATTTATTTGATGAAGTAGCCCTAGCTGAATATTTATCTCAATCTCCAAACGTTAGACAATTAAAATCTACTGAAAAAGAATTGGTTCGTAAGGTTTTAAAACTATATCGTAATTTATCTTTTTTTCCAGAGAGCATGGATGGTGTGCCGATAGAGCAGTGGGAAGTTTTCCCAGTTGATAGAAGTCTATTAACGCCAGTATCAAAAAAATCTTTAGCTCCATTACCAATTACAACCGAAGTTACTACTGAAAATGTTGTTCCTGTCGATCCAGTGGTCGCTGAAAAACAAAAAGTAATTTTTGATTTACAAAAAGCTTTAGCTAAATATTCAACCAGTAGTTTAGAATATAAAGCTATCTCTCAGGAAATAAACCGCCTTAGCAAAAAATAAAAGCATGTTTGATTATTTACAAAAATTTAAAGCCTTACCTCAAAATTTACGTGATAGCGTTTCTTCACCGAGCGCTATGACTGTTATTGCTGACTTGGAAAAAAAATATAAAATTGATTTAGCGGCCGTAGTCATGAAGGTGATGGTTAAGACTATTCCTTTAGCTGATTTGACGACTACCTTCGTTTCTGATTTTTTTCTGGATGAGATCAGTGCTAAAAAATTAACCGCCGAGTTAAAAGAGCGACTATTTTTTTCAGTGGCTAATTATTTAGGCTATATTACTTCTTATGCTTCAGTCTTGCCAAAAACTGTCCCAGTAACGAGTTTCTCAACGGTTGAGCGAATTGCTAAGGAATCGGGCGTAACTTTTCCTGGTGCCGATTTAAATCAAAGATTTAAAACTATTTTAGATATTTACGTTAAGGGTATTAGAAGTCGAATTGATACCAGAATAACACTTAATAAAGAAATTATTTCTGGTGGTTTAGGTTTAAATCATCAAATAATTGATAAGATTTTTAAGATTAGCGATGATCTTAATAAACCCAGAGAAGAAGTAATTGTTGTTAAAGAACTGACTGGTTTAGAAAAAGTTAGGGCTCTGTATGAACAGCCAGGAGCCTCTCGTGATATTCCTTATGATTTAAAAACGGCGATTTCTAAAGGGGAAGTGAAAAAAACAATTACTCCTTTTAATTTACCGACTCCTGTCGAGAAAACCGAAAAACAATTAGCAGAACCAGATGAAGAGTTAAAAATTGAAGCACCTATTGCCAGAGAGTTAACAGTAATTAAAGACCAGGAGCCAGTTAAACCAATTCCAATTTCTGTTTCTCAACCCCTAGTTACTGCACCTATTCAATTAAAACCAGTTATTAGTCCTATTCTAACTCCAACTCCAGTCCCGGTTCTGGCCCCAATGTCAAAAATAATCAAACCAGCCGAATCAAAGCCAGGAATTTTTTCTAAATTATTTGGACCAGTTACTCCCGTTGTTAAAGTTGTGCCACCAGTCGTTCCTTTACCAAAAGTAGCTATTTCTACTCCAATTCAGCCCCCTGTTTCCGTGGCGGCTAAAAGAATGGAAGCCGCTGCTGGAGTTCCAGCACCTTCAAGACCAACGGCTCCCTTAGCGCCTAGACAAATTCCTCACGTCATGAGTCCGATTGATGAATTACGCTTTTTGGAATTAGTTAATTTTAGACGCTTAGGTTCTTCGCCTAGTGAAGCTACAGCTAAGGTAGCCTCCAAAATAAAATTATTGGAAAAAGATGGTTATGATAAGATGATTAGTGGCATTATTGCTTGGAAGCAAAGTCCCATTAATAAGTTATATCTGAAAATGGGTCAGGACGCTTTAAGAAGTGGGCAGAGTCTTAAAGATTTTGCTATGAAAGCGCAAGATCTTAAAACTCCAGGTCTGCTTTCTTGGGAAGAAATAGAGCTTATTATTAAGCTTAATAATAAGTTTATGTTTTAGACTATGCAAAGATTTACCGTACCACAATTTATTGATGTTGAAGATAAAATTATTGGTCCAATTACTACCAGACAGTTTTTGATTTTTTTAGCCGGAGCCATACTAGTTGCTATTTTATATCGTTTTTTTGATTTTACAGCTTTTTTATTTTTAGCTGGTCTAATTTCTATATTTACAATAGTTTTAGCTTTTGTCAAAATAAATGGACGACCTTTTCACTATTTTTTATTAAATATTGTTCAAACTTCTCGTCGACGCGGTGCTAGAGTTTGGAATAATCGCTTAGCCCCAGAACCAAATCCAGAAAAAATTCCTACCCTGAAATTTGATTCTACCCGAACGTCTAAAGAATACTACGAAAAATCTCGTTTAGCAGAATTATCTTTAATTGTTGATACCCAAGGAGAATATCGGGGCGATGAAGAAGGTTCGGAAATAATAACTTAAGCTGTATGGCTAAAAATAAATTAGCAAAAAACAATATCACTGTTTCTACGCAACAATATTTAGATATTGCTGAAATTCGTGATGATACTGTTATCATGAAAGATGGCACTTTGCGGGCGGTTCTGCTGGCTTCGAGTATTAATTTTGCCCTGAAAAGTGAGGACGAACAAAATGCTGTGATAGACTCTTATATTAGATTTTTAAATAACCTAAGCTTTTCTTTACAAATTGTCATTCAGTCGCGTGAATTAAATATTGAAAATTACTTAGAATATTTGGGTGGTAAAGAAAAAGAACAGACTAATAAATTGCTTAAAGCTCAAACCGGTGAGTATATTGAATATATTAAAGAATTAACGTCCATGGGCAAAATTATGAATAAACGTTTTTACGTGGTTGTTCCTTATGATCCCCTAACTGACAAGCATAAAGGTTTTTTTGCTTCTTTAAAAAGTGCTTTCAGTCCAGCCTCGACTATCATGCTGAAAGAAAAAGTCTTTAGTCGTTATCAGGAAATGTTAGAGCGCCGCGTCGAAAGTGTTTTGGGCGGTTTAGAATCAATGAGTGTGTCTACAGTTCGTTTAGACACTCAGGCATTAATTGAGCTATACTATAAGACTTATAATCCGGAAACAGCTAAAAATCAAAATTTAGTTGATATAAATAAGTTGCGTGTTGATTTATGATAAATTTTAATAAAGAAGACAATTCCAGAAAAATTGGACTCAATACTGATATTAGAGATTTGGCCAGACCTAAGCCAGGTGATTTAATTGTGCCTCGTCTGGAAGAGGACCCTGATATTACTAAAAAAATAATTGAAGAAGAGAAGGCTTTTCGTCGTGGTGTTTTATCAGTTCGTGATTTAATTTCCCCAGCTAGTTTAAAAGCCGAAGCTAATCATTTATTACTTGGTAATAAAATTATTCGTACAATTTTCGTCATTGGTTACCCTCGTTATATTAATGTCGGTTGGTTTGCACCGATTATTAATTTAAATTTAGCTTTTGATGTTTCCATGTTCTTTTATCCCGTGAAAAGTGCGGTTATTTTAAAACAATTGAAAAACAAAGTTGGTAATCTAGAAGCTCAGATTATTGCTGATGCTGAAAAAGGAGCAGCTCGTGATCCTCTGCGTGAAACAGCCTTACATGATATTGAATATTTACGTGATGCTCTTACTCAGGGGACTGAAAAGTTTTTTCAATTTTCTTTATATGTAACGTTATATTCTGATAATTTGGAAGATCTTGATCGTATGAGCGATCAAATTGAAGATATTTTAGGATCTCGTTTAGTTTTTTCCCGCCGCGTTTATTTTCAATCAGAACAAGGTTTTAATTCTACCTTACCACTAGGCAATGATGAATTATATATTACCTTTAATATGAATTCTTCACCGGTGGCCTCGTCCTTTCCTTTTATTTCTAGTGAGCTGACTAGTGATCGTGGTATTTTATACGGCGTTAATCGCCATAATAATAGTTTGATTTTATTTGATAGATTCTCATTACAGAATGCTAACTCTGTGGTTTTTGCGACTTCCGGGGCTGGTAAAAGTTATGCTATTAAATTAGAAGTGTTACGTTCTTTAATGCTGGGCACTGATGTCATTGTCATTGATCCGGAATATGAATATAAACATTTGTCAGAAGCAGTCGGCGGCACTTACGTTAATATTTCCTTGTCGAGTGAAAATAAAATTAATCCTTTTGATTTGCCTAAGTCAGTGGGGGGAGAAGCCAAACCTAAAGATATTATTAGAAGTGCTGTTATAACTTTAAAGGGTTTAGTTCGTTTGATGCTGGGTAATTTAAATTATGATGAAGATTCCGTAGTTGATAGGGCCTTACTTGAAACTTATGCCAAAAAAGATATTACACCTGATTCTGACTTATCTACTATTGAGCCACCAGTCATGAGTGATTTGGAACAAGTTTTAGAAGGTATGGAGGGCGGCGCTGATTTAGCTTTGCGTCTCAAGAAATTTACTGAAGGTACTTTTTCTGGTTTGCTTAACCATCCTACTAATGTAGAAATGAATAATCAGTTAGTTTCTTTTTCGGTTCGTGATTTGGAAGATGAATTACGTCCGATTGCCATTTATACCATTATCAATTATATTTGGAATATCGTTCGCAGTGAAAGTAAGAAGAGAATTTTGGTGATTGACGAAGCTTGGTGGATGATGCAGCATGAAGATTCAGCTAAATTTATTTTTGCTTTAGTTAAGCGTTGTCGTAAATATTATTTAGGTGTGACTACTATTACTCAGGATGTTAATGACTTTTTATCTTCCCCTTATGGTCAGGCGATTGTTAATAATTCGGCTATGCAAATATTGCTTAAACAATCACCGGCCGCTATTGATTTAGTACAGAAGACCTTTATGTTGACTGAGGGTGAAAAATATTTACTATTAGAATGCGGATTAGGAGAAGGAATTTTCTTCGCCGGTAATAAACACGTCGCCATGAAAGTAGTGGCCTCTTATTCCGAAGATCAATTAATTACTTCCGACCCCCGCCAGTTACTGGAAATTGCTGAAGCTAAAAAACAGCTAGAGGAGCAAAGAAAAGAAGACCTTGAAAATAAATAAGTATCAAATATATGATGGAAAATCGTAAAAAAATTGGTCTCTTAATTATCGCCATCGCTTTAATTATTTTGGTGGTTATAATTATCTTGTTTTTAAATAAAAAGAAAAGTGATCAGGTGAATAATCCTCCCAGTCTTATTACGGCTACTTCTACCAGCACTCTGCCACTGTCTGACAATCCAGTACCGACTACTACGCCAGGTGATAGATCACCTAATCCTCAATCATATGATATTTCTAAAGAAGTTGCTCATCAATTAGACTCTAATGATGCTGCTAAATTAGCCACTTCTTTCGCGGAACGGCTGGGCTCATTTTCTAATCAATCCAGTTATGGTAATGTCACTGATTTAAAAATATTTATGACAGCTAATATGCGGGATTGGGCTGATAAATATGTCGCCGAACTCAAGGCTGCTAGTTATAGTGGTGAATACTATGGCATTACTACCAAAACCTTAACTACTAAAGTTGTCAGTTATGATAAAAAAGCGGGTACGGCTGAAATTGAAGTTACGACTGAAAGGCAAGAGGGTCGAGCTGATAATTTAGGATTACCATTCCGTCAAAAGATGACTGCCAAAATGTTAGAAAATAATGGCGAATGGTTAGTAGATAGTGCTTATTGGGAAAAGAAATAATAATTGGAAATTCCTCTCGTTTCCCTTAACAATATGGCTATTAAAACAATTTACGTTTGCTCTAATTGCGACGCCCAATTTCCTAAATGGAGTGGGCGTTGTTTGGAATGTGGCTCCTGGGGCACACTAGGTGAAGAAATTAAAGATAAACAAGCAGATGATAAGAAAAAAATAATAAAAAGTATTGGCGGGGCTAATTTGATTGATTTACGAGAAGTTGATACTTTGAATTTTCAACGTTTGGTGACTGGTATCGGTGAAGTGGACCGGGTATTAGGCGGCGGTATTGTCCCTGGCTCACTTATTTTATTAAGCGGTGAACCGGGCATTGGTAAATCAACTTTAGTGGCTCAAATCGCCGATGCTTTAACTAAAAATAATTTAGTGGTCTATGCTAGTGGTGAAGAATCAGCTGCTCAAGTTAAAGGACGACTCGAGCGCTTAAATTGTTCTCTGGATAATTTACGTTTTATCGGTGAAACTAATATTGAAAAAATAATCTCTTCAGTTTTAAAAGCTGAACCGGATTTAGTAATTGTAGATTCTATCCAAACGGTTTATTCTTCACTTATTCCTTCAGAGGCTGGTGGTATTAATCAGATTAGAGGTGGAGCCGTAAAGTTTATGGAGCTAGCTAAAGAACATGATATTAGTGTTATTTTAATTGGTCATATTACTAAAGACGGCCAAGTGGCTGGCCCAAAATCATTGGAGCATATTGTAGATACGGTTTTATATTTAGAAGCTGAAACCAATAATAATTATTGTTTGTTGCGAGCTAGTAAAAATCGTTTTGGTTCGGTTAATGAATTAGGTATTTTAGAAATGACGGGTACTGGTTTTAAGCCAGTAGCCAATCCCAGTTTAGTTTTTATTGATTCTTCTCATGCTGATTTGGCCGGTTCCGTAATTGGTTGTGTAGTAGAGGGAACTAGACCATTTTTAGTAGATATTCAAGCTCTAGTGTCTAAAACTGTCTTTGGCTATCCGCAACGCAAAGCCAGTGGTTTTGATTTAAATCGTTTGCAAGTTTTATCAGCCGTTTTAACCAAGCGAACTAAAGTTAATTTAACTAGCCAAGATATTATTTTAAATGTAGTCGGCGGCTTGCGTCTCAATGACCCAGCTTTAGATTTGGCAGTTTGTGCGGCGATTATGTCTTCGCATTATAATAAAAGTTTTGATCGACATACGATGGTGATAGGTGAAGTCGGACTAGGTGGCGAAATTAGAGCCGTTTCAAAAATAGAACAACGATTAGCTGAAGCCGAAAAATTAGGTTTTACTACAGCAATTATTCCGGAGGTAGAGGTTAAAGCACACAAAATAAAAATAGTGAAGCTTAAGAATTTATCTGACTTAGCCGAATATATTAAATAGTTAAGAAAAAAGGCCCGGCGTTAAGTCGGACCTTTCGTTTTTGAAGGGAGGTGGGAGTAGGAAAAATCAGGCGACCCTTCGTTGGGAGAGATTTTTTTCAGCTTTTTTTTGAGCGGTAATTTGTTGGCCAGCAATTAGGCCGTATTCTTTTTGAACATAATCCAGATATGTTTGGTCTTCTGGATTAATTGGTTTGATTTTAGAGAAGTTGATTAGCTCTGGCTTAACAGAGCTAGCCGTTACTCTGAATACTTTTACTCTGAATACTTTTTTACTTTTAATTTCAAATTGATTGAAATCTACAGTAATAACTTTTCTTTCACACATTACATCCATTACCTTAAAGGTGGGATGTGAAGCCTCCAAATTTGCTTTACACATGTTACTAATTTTTAAAAGTTCAATTAATCTTAAAAGTTCATAAAATGATAATACTGCTTTTTAGCCTAAGAGTCAACAATTTGCCTATTTAAGAGTCTTATGTTAATTTTAGAGCATATATGACTATTAATGATTTAAAATACTTAGAATCGACTGAGGGGCAAAGTGATTATCAAAAATATCATGACTTTTTAGATAGAGATTTAGAGGTTCTTATTTTAAAATTATATGCCACTAAACCTTATTTTGGAGCCCTAGTTTCACAAATTAAATTGAGACGTAAAGCGGTGGGTAAGTTTTTTAAAAGTGAAGAAATGTTTTTTACTTCTTTAAGTTTAGAGCAGTCGACTAGTGAATTAATTGCTCGCCATTTAACTCAACGTTTTAAAGCCGATTGGACCGTAGCTGACTTGGGTTGTGGTTTAGGTGCTAATACTATTTTTTTAGCCGAGACTGTTAAAAAAGTAATAGCTGTTGATCTGGATGATTTTAAGATAGAGTGTGCCAAACATAACGCCACAGTTTATGGTGTAAACAATAAAATTGAATTTAGAGTCGGTGATGTTTTTGATAATATTAATTCTGAGGTTGATGCTTTTTTCTTGGACCCAGCTCGCGATCGTGATGGCGCCACTAAAACTCGTTCTTTACTTAATTCTTCGCCTAGTTTATTAGATATTTTGCCAAAATTATTGGCAGTGACTAAGAATGTGGCAGTTAAAATTTCACCAGCCTTTGACTATGAAGAGTTGGATTTATTACCAGAGCAACTAGAGGTAGAAATAATATCGGAAGATAATAATTGCAAGGTGGCCATGTTATGGTTTGGAGATTTTAAAAAAGTTCAGCGACAGGCTACTTGTTTTCAAAAAGATAGCCTATTTATTATTACTGGCGATAGTACGGCTAAAACGCCCGTTTCTAATTTAAAGACTTATCTTTATGAACCTAATAAGGCTATTAGCAAAGCTCATTTAATTAATGAATTAGCTAATCAATTCGCTTTAAATAAAATTGATTTCAATTCTACTTATTTAACATCTGATGAGCTAATAGTTGATAATTATGTAGGCGCTGTGCGTCGTTTTAAGATTATTGAGTCAGGTGATTTTTCGGTGAAGAAATTACAGAAAGTTTTAAAGATTAGAAAAATAAATCAAACAGAAATAGTTGTGAAAAATTTAAAAATTACCACTGATGATTTGAGGTTAAGGTTAAAACTCAAAGAGGGGGGTCAAAATTTGGTTATACTGTTAAATATCTTGGAGAAAAAAACTTACATTATTGTAGAAAAAATTGATTAGTTAAAAAAGTTCGTTTGTAATTAGACGGACTTTTTTATAGTTGACGTCCCCAGACTAAAGCGGTATCATATAGTTGTAAGTTACCTAGGGGGTAGGTATCTATAAACCTATGAGAAAATATTTTGTTAAAACTACTGTAGTCTTACTTATTTCTGCCATTGTGCCAATGGTTAGCGGTCTTTGTTTTAATGTTTTATCTAATTCTTTTTTTCAGGTTAAAGTAGCTCAAGCAGCTTCTTTAGATATCAGACTGGTTACCGATGGCGATATGTGTAGTCAAGAACCGGTTAGTGGGCAGGCCTCAACTTTAACTCCAACTTTAAGTTCGATTTTATCATCTGCTCCAACCTTAACTCCAACCCCAACTTTAGTTTTGGTTTCAACTCAGGCCGGGTCAACATCTGGGTCACATAGCTCTTCTTTATTATGTTGTTTGACTGGTAATAATGCTAGCACGGTCACTGTTTCTCAGTCTATTGAAATAGGTAAAACTATTCCTTTAAGTTTTTTCAATCAAAAAGTACTGCCGGAAGATATCTTAAGAGTTACTGTTCATCGGGCTTTGCTGACGTCTCCGCCAGAGTTATCTTCAATTCAAGCTACTATTCTACGCATCTAAATACAATTATTATTAAACGGCAAAAGCTTGTCAGGCTTTTGTCTTGCCTTTATTAATAATAATTATGTTTTATGTCTCATAATAAATATTTAACGCTACCTATTAAAGGTATGCATTGTCGATCGTGTGAACTGCTTATTGAGGAAAAGCTTAAAGATATTCCTCATATTAAATCTGTAGATGTTAACTATAAAACAGGCGAAGCTGTTATTTATCACGAAAATAATGCACCTGATATGAACTTAGTTACTAAGGCTTTATCTGAGGCCGGTTACGAAATAGGTCGTTCTGATAAATTACCTCTGTTAAGTCGTGACAAAAAAGAATACGCCAGTTTAGGTATAGCCTTTTTGTTTTTAATGATGGTCTACCTCGTTTTTAAAGGACTAGGTTTAACTAGTCTTAATTTGATGCCTGATCTTAGTAGTCCTAGCTGGGGTTTAATTATTGTGGTTGGTTTAGTGGCTGGCTTTTCTACTTGTATGGCCCTAGTCGGCGGATTGTCATTAGGTTTGTCCACTAAGTTTGCGGAAAGCCATCCTGCTGCTACCCCAGCTGAAAAATTTCGTCCTCACCTTTTCTTTATAGCTGGTAGAATTTTGTCTTACGCTTTACTTGGTGGTTTATTAGGTCTCTTAGGAACAGTTTTTCAGTTTTCGCCTTTAGCTAATAGTATTTTAACTATCTTAGTGGGCATTGTCATGTTATTAATGGGTTTGCAACTTATCAATGTTTTTCCCCGTCTTAATAAATTTAAATTTTCATTGCCTAAAGGCGTTAGTAAAGCTTTAGGTTTTAGTCAAAAAAATAAAGAATATAGTCATAAGAATGCAGCTTTTTTGGGTGCCCTGACCTTTTTCTTACCTTGTGGTTTTACCCAAGCGATGCAGCTTTACGCTGTTAGTACTGGTAGTGTTTGGTTAGGAGCTATGGTTATGGGTTTGTTTGCCCTGGGTACCGCCCCAGGATTACTAAGTATTGGTGGCCTGACTTCACTGGTGCGCGGTAAATTTAAAGAAAGATTTTTTAAAGTAGCTGGCTTAGCTGTTATTTTCTTTGCTTTGTTCAACCTAAACAATGGTTATACTTTAGCTAACTTAAGCGTTGGTGGTTTTGGCAGTAATAGTTCTACTCCTACCAAGATTGTTAATGACCCCAATGTTACTTTAGAAAATGGTGTTCAGATAGTTCATATGACTGAAAGCAGCACGGGTTATTCACCTAATAAATTTTCAATTAAAAAAGGTGTGCCGGTTAAATGGATAATTGATGCTCAAGATCCGTTTTCTTGTGCTAGTTCGATAGTTGTATCTAAATTAGGTATAAATAAGAGTCTAGTAGCCGGTGAAAATATTATTGAATTTACGCCTGAAGAAACAGGCAAATTACCATTCTCTTGTTCCATGGGTATGTATACTGGTGCCTTTAATGTTTATGATGGTGATGTTGCCACCGCAGTTGAGACAGCTGTGACTTCAGCTACTCCAGTTCAAAACAGTGGGAGTTCTTGTGGTGCCAGTAAGCCAGTAGCTAGTAGCGGTGGAGGCTGCGGCGGTGGCGGAGTTGCTAGCGCGCCTAGTAGCGGTGGATCATGTGGAGGAGGTGGTGGTTGCGGTTGCGGCGGCGGTGCCAAAATTAAGACTGATACGACTACTACTTCAGCCACAGCTTCAGCGGGTGTACAATTATTAAAGACCACTTACACTCTAGCCACAGATATTTCACCTAACAACTTTACAGTTAAAGTCGGTAAACCGGTTCGTTTAGAAATCTTGGCTAAAGATGGTGGAGTTGGTTGTATGAGTCAAATTAAAATTCAAAGTTTATATGAAAACGCGCAATTACTGGAAGCCGGTAAAACTATTATTATGGAATTTACTCCGACTGAAACTGGCTCCTATCAAATCACTTGTAGTATGGGCATAAATCGTGGACACATTATAGTAGAATAATAAAAAATAATAAGAATAATATGAATAAAATTGATTTTAAGTTAGAGGGGCTAACTTGCGAGTCGTGTGTTAAGCTGGCAACTAATCGTTTTAAAAAAATACCAGGCGTTTCGGAGGTGAAGATTGATTTAGCTTCAGGTAATTCCCAAGTTATCAGTGAAGCCAGTCTTAGCCTGGAAGATTTAGTTAAAAGTTTAGAAGGCACCCCTTATTCAATAGTTAAATAATATATGATAAAAAAAATATCTTTAAAGGTGGAGGGCCTGCATTGTGCTTCCTGTGAAACTATAACTAAAGAAGAATTGTCGGAATTGCCAGGAGTTAGCGAGATTAAAGTTGATGCTAAAGTCGGATCAGCTGAACTTATTTTAGATGAAGCAAAAAATAGTATCAGTGATGTAACTTCTGCCATTATTAAGGCCGGTTATCAGTCGAAAGTGGAGAAAGAAGAAGAGTTAGAAAATAAGTCAGAAGAAATAATTATTTCTAGTCATCAGACTAAAAGTTCTGATCCTTTAAAAGTTAAACTAGAAACTAAAACTTCAGCTGAAGGAAAGGTTTCCGAAGACAATAATGGTAAAGCTTATTTTGAAGGTACCATAAAAAATAATAAAACAGCTGAATTTTCTATTCCTGAAAATCATCCAGAATTAGAAAAATTAGTGGGACAATTAGGTAAGACAACTTCCATGGCTCATTTATTTGAATTAGTTTCTGGAGGCAATAATCAAACAGCACCTGTAAAAAATATTGATAATAGTAAGTCAGAAATAGCGGTTAATAATTCTAACTCTAGAATTAACTTGTCTTTATTTGGCATGCATTGTTCTTCTTGTGCCAATATTATTGAGCGCTCTCTTAAAAAAGTGCCAGGAGTGAAACAAGCTAACGTTAATTTTGCAGCTGAAAAAGCTAATATTATTTTTGATGAGACTCAAGTAAAAATGCCAGCTTTGATTGAAGCCGTGGCTAAGGCCGGTTATAAAGCTGAATTAGTCGATCCTAAAGATAGTGAATATGAGCATCATAAACGTGCACAGGAAACCAAAGGCTATGCTAGAAAATTTTGGTTTAGTTTTATTTTGAGCTTACCCATGCTCTATTTCATGTTGCTTGATTTTTTTGCCATTCCAGGCAAAGCGGCCGTTTTACCATTGGTAGGAATTATTTCTTTAGTCTTAACTATTCCTATTCAATTTATCGTGGGAGCCGGTTTCTATAAAGGTATGTGGGCCTCGCTGAAAATGAAAACCTTTAATATGGATAGTTTAATTGCCATTGGTACTTCAACGGCCTTCTTATATAGTTTAGTTAATTTTATTAATTATTTTATTAAGAATGGAACAGTTCTTGGTCTTGGTGGTAAAGTTCCCGAATTATATTTTGAAACAGCCGCTTATCTTATTACTTTTGTGGTTTTAGGAAAATGGTTAGAAATTAAAACTAAGGGTAAAACTGGTGATGCCATTAAAAAGTTAATAGGCTTACAATCTAAAACAGCTAGAGTAATTCGTGATGGCCTAACTTCGGATATTCCAGTTGAAAGCGTGGTTCATGGTGATATTGTCTTGGTTCGACCAGGTGAAAAAATACCGGTTGATGGTAAAATCGTTAAAGGCTTATCAGCCATTGATGAATCAATGATTACCGGTGAAAGTTTGCCAGTTGAAAAGACAGTTGGTGATAATGTAATAGGTAGTACCGTTAATAAAACTGGCAGCTTTGAATTCGAGGCCACTAGAGTGGGCAGCGAAACGGCCTTAGCCCAAATTATTCGTTTAATTGAAGATGCTCAAGGATCCAAGGCCCCTATTCAAGGTTTTGCTGATCGAATTTCAGCCGTCTTTGTACCAGTGGTGATTGGTTTGGCTATTTTAACTTTCTTAGTTTGGTACTTTTTGTTAGGCGCAACTTTATCTTTTGCCCTCATGGCTTTTACAGCCGTGATTGTAATTGCTTGTCCTTGCGCTTTAGGATTGGCTACGCCAACCTCACTAATGGTAGGAACTGGTCGTGGTGCTGAGTATGGCGTTTTAATTAAAGGCGGTGAACCACTAGAAGCGGCTTGTCACATTAACGCTGTTATTTTTGATAAGACTGGAACCCTGACTAAAGGTAAACCGGAAGTAACTGATATCATTACTTTCGCGGGTGTTGATGAAGACGAAATTTTAGCTATTTCGGCTAGCTTAGAGAAACAATCAGAACACCCCTTAGCTGAAGCTATTTATTCTTATGCTAATGAAGAATCAGTTGCTTTCGAAAATGTTTCAGATTTTTCAGCTATTCCCGGACATGGTGTTAAGGGTGTAATTAATAAGATGGAATATTTTTTCGGTAATCGTCGTTTAATGACTGAAATTCTTTTTCACGATGTTAGTAAAATTAATCGCAAATTAATTAAACTAGAAGAACAGGGGAAGACGGCGATGATCTTAGCTACTAAAGAAGAAATTCTGGGAGCTGTGGCAGTAGCTGACACTGTTAAGCCTACTTCAGCTGAAGCAGTAGCTAAGTTAAAAAAATTAGGTATCGCTGTTTATATGATAACTGGCGATAACGAGCGTACGGCTAAAGCGATTGCTGTTCAAGTGGGAATTGATAATGTATTAGCTGAAGTTTTACCAGAAGATAAGGCTAATGAAGTTAAAAAATTACAGCAGAATAATTATAAAGTAGCGATGGTGGGTGACGGTATTAATGATGCGCCAGCTTTGGCTCAAGCTGATTTAGGTATTGCCATGGGTTCAGGTACTGATGTAGCCATGGAAGCTGGTGGTATTGTTATCATGAGAAATGATTTAAATGATGTCGTGATCGCCTTCCAATTATCTCGTGAAACAATGAATAAAATTAAGCAGAATATGTTCTTTGCTTTATTTTATAATGTGATTGGCATTCCTATTGCGGCTCGAGTCTTTATGGGCTTTGGTTTAGTCTTAAAACCGGAATTAGCTGGCTTAGCGATGGCCATGAGTTCTATTTCGGTAGTTGGTAACTCACTACTTCTTCGTCGCTTTAAACCAAATAAAAGAAATTATTTATCATTGATTGCGCCAATTGTGATGGTGATAGTTTTTACTTTTGGTTTTTTTGAGTTTGCTAAACTTAGTTCCGGCATGGAAAATAAAGGCATGAGTGTTGTTGTCTCAGTTGAGACAGCAACTACGATTAATCAGTTTGTAGCGGGCAGTCAGACTAAAATTAATTTTGAAGATGGCGATCCTGAATTATTTTTAGGAGCTGATAGCTTGCCAAGTGTGTTTAAGGCTAAGGAAGGGACTTTAATTCTTGGTAATGATGAAATGATTATTGGTTCCGATGAAGGGGCGGCTATGAAAAAAGAAGGCTTGATTAAAGGCCCAGGTGATTATGCTAAAGATGTCTTTGGTTTGCCAAGCGTGAAGATTGTCGGCATTTTAGAACCAACTGGCACTTTGCTGGATATGTATCATTTTATGAATAAGGCGACCTTGGTCAAGATGACCAGTGAAGCAGTTATTAAATATGTAGCCGAGAAGGAAATTCTTAAAAGCTTTTATTTCGTGACCGCTACTAATACTCCAGAAAAATTGAAAAGTAATATTCAAGGTTTTGGAAATATTAGTCTAGGCAATAAAACTTATTTACCAATTTATATTGGTTCCAGTGAAGCTAAAATGATGATAGAGAAAAAACTAATAAATAAAGTCGGTGATACGATTGATAATCTTTTTGGCAATAATGTTATTGTAGCTGGTATTTTGCCAGAAACGGGGACCTCTTTCGACCTGATGCATTTTGTAGGAAATGGCTTCGAATTAAAGTAATAAGCCGTTAGTTAAATCATTAAGAAGGCTAATATTAAATAAAATATTAGCCTTTTTGATTAAAAGCTAAGTTACTGTTGACAGTAATCAATAAAAATGCTATAATTACGTCAGTACTTTGAGAAATAATTAGTTGGTGTAAAGAGTTGAGAAGGAGTTTGTCGACTGCTTACACTAACTAATAATTTAAACATGAAAGTAGACATAATTTTGAAGAGAAGTTTTGCAACTATTGGTACCGTTTGCGCTGTTTGGATCACCCTATCGGTGGCATTTTTGGCGTTGATGGCTGGGGCAGCAAAATTTAAAACAGTAAAACATGACGGAAGCGATACTTTAAGTCAGATGACTGGGGTGTTTACTGATTTGCCATTCTGGGCATTTTCCATCGTTGTGTTATTGGCTGTTTATGCCATTATTTATTTCATCTGGAATAAAAAGATGGTATCAACAAAATGGGGTAACTTTTGTTACTCATTCTTCCAGGAATAAAAAATTCCTAGGAAAAGAAAGGGGACTCTCGTAATGATAGTCTCCTTTTTTCTTACTCTAAATGAGTTTTCTTTTCCCATTCACCTAGCTTTAGTTTAATGGCTGGGTGTTTTTTAAAATCAGGATCAGTTTCAATTATTTTAGCTGCTTCATCACGAGCTTTTTTAATAGTTTCAAAATCAAAGAGGGCGCTGATTTGTGATTCATCAAAGCCACTTTGCAAAGTACCATATAAATCACCCGCCCCGCGCAGTTTCAAATCAATTTTAGCTAGCGTCAGGCCATCGTGATATTTAATTAAAGCCTCTAAACGCTCTAGCGTTTTAGGATTGCTAATATTTTCTAGAGTAGGAATTAAATAACAATAAGAAGCGAGATGACTGCGACCGACTCGACCACGGAATTGATGAAGTTGTGATAAACCAAAGCGTTCGGCGCCTTCGATAACCATTATAGTGGCATTAGGTACATCGATACCAACCTCAATAACAGAAGTGGCTACTAATATTTGAATATCATTTTTAACAAAATCAGCCATGACTTGTTCTTTCTCTTTTATTTTCATTTTACCGTGCAGTAAACCAACTTTTAGATCGGGAAAAATTTCATTTTGTAATTTTTCAAATTCTTGTTTAGCTGATTTAACGCCCAACTTATCAGACTCATCAATTAAAGGGCAGACGACATAAGCTTGGCGGCCATTTTTAATTTCTTTGTGAATGAATTTATAAGTTTCCGCTCGGTTTTTATTATTAATTAGACTAGTGGTAATCGGTAATCGCCCCTTAGGCATTTCATCAATAATAGAAAAATCTAAATCACCATAAATAGCTAAAGCCATAGAACGTGGAATAGGAGTGGCAGTCATAGATAAAAAGTGCGGCACCACGTCGTCACCTGTTTTAATAATAGTATGGCGTTGATTAACGCCAAAACGATGTTGCTCATCAACAATTGCTAAACTAAGTCGAGGGATAATTATTTTTGATTGAATTAAAGCATGAGTGCCGATTAAAATATCCGCGCTAGTTAATAATAATTTATTATTTAACTCGAAATTTACTTCTTGGTGTTTACTGGTAATAAGGCCGATTTTAATATCATATTTATAAAGATAATGAGATAAAGTTTTAAAATGTTGTTCGGCCAGAATTTCGGTTGGGGCCATGAGGGCTCCTTGGCGGCCAGCAGCCGCTACGTTAAGCAAGGCGATAATAGCGACCATAGTTTTGCCACTGCCAACATCACCTTCTAATAAGCGTGACATGGGCATTTTCTTACCTAAATCCTTTAATATTTCCCAGGTAGATTTTTTTTGAGCGCCAGTTAAAGGAAAAGCTAGACCAGCTACAAAACTACGGGTTAATTCTTCATTGAAAGTAATGGGCGTCGCTTTTAGATTTTGCAGTTCGCGCTTGATACTTTGAGATTTTAATTGACGTAAAAATAATTCCGTAAAAGCTAAACGTCTGGCTGCTTTAGTGATATCTTCCGATTCCTTGGGAGAATGAATTTTATAGAGAGCTTTTTTTAAATCAATTAAATTTAAATTACGTCGTAAATTTTCCGGCAACCAATCTTCTACCTTTTCAGCTAGCGGCAAAACTTGTTTGAGACAGGATCTAATTTGTTTTTGAGATAAGGCTTCGGTGCTGTGATAATTAGGGACTAAACCCTTGGTATGTAAAATATCAGCTGAAGTAATTTTTTCATAGTTAGGCGAGACCATTTGTAATTGCCCGTAATCATCGGTGATACGTCCAGCCAAAGAAATTTCATCTCCTTCTTTCAGCGTGCGGGTTAGAAAAGCTTGATTAAACCAAATAACTTTTAGATAACCGGAATCATCACGAATTAAAGCTTCAGTAATTTGCATTTTACGCCTAGCACTTCTTTTATTTTGAATTAAGTCGATGGTGCCAATCACGTTAGCGGTCTGGCCAGCTTTTAATTCGGCAATTTGTAAACCAGTTGAGAAATCATCATAACGAAAAGGTAAATAAAATAATAAATCACCGGCCGTATTAAGTCCGAGTTTTTTAAACTGAGCGGCCGTTTTTTCGCCGACTCTAGTAAGACCTGAAATGGGAGTATTAAAAGCTATCATAATTCTATTATATCACAAAAAACGCCACTGTTTGAGTGGCGTTTTGGGTGTTTAAATGTGTCCCCGCTGGGAATCGAACCCAGATTGCAGGCTCCGCAAGCTTGCGTTCTATCCATTAAACTACGGAGACTCTTCTTTAAAAGAAAGCCTATTGTTTAGACAGGCTTCCCCTATTAAATCACAGTTTTAGTATTTTAGTCAACTGTTCGGACATAGGCGGACCTACTCTTTCTAAGTCTTCGTCTAAATAGCGTTTTAAGTAGTTTCTAACCGTAATAGGATCTTGGCTGTCTAGAGGAATAGATAATCGGGGATGTAGCAGGCCATTCTTAAATTCAATGTATAAGTGTTTAACTTCAATATTTGGTTTAAAGATAACAGCAAAATGATTTAATTCATCGTAATCATAGAACTTACGACCAATATTAAGGCCTTCGGGGCCAAGCTTAAAGTCCACTAAATTTGGTTCTTGACCATCATTAATAATCATAATCATAGTTGATAAGATTAAGATGAGGGCAAACATAAAATTGGAATTAACTCCTAAAAAGAGGATTTTCCAATGACTAATTTCAAAGAAACAGAAAAAAAGAGAAATAAATAGAAAAATAACGGCAATAATATACCAGCGTTTTTCTCGTTCCTTTTTGTTATATTCTGGCACTTGCCAAGATAGATATTGAACACTGTTATTATCTTCCATATATTTAGTGTTAACCGGTAAATTGACAAGCCGGCATTATTTTTATATAGTTGTATCGTTATTATAGCATAAAATAAAAAAGCAATGGAGAGGTGGCCGAGCGGCTGAAGGCGGCAGGTTGCTAACCTGTTATAGGAGTTTAACTCCTATCCGGGGTTCGAATCCCCGCCTCTCCGCACTAGTAAAAAATCGTCTTTATTTTGAATTTTAGAGAGTATATTATATGGCTCTTTATATGAAATATTGGCGATTTTTTTATTGCCAACTTCAGCGTTCCAAAGTAGCTGATTTAAGATTTCTCTTTGTTTCTCAGGATTTGATAGCAAAAACTCTTTTCTCTTTTGTTTAGGCTCTAAAAAGAAATGTTTTATCCGTTCCAAAGTAGTTTCCTCCTGACTCTGTTTTCTAGCTTTTAACTCTTCAGAGTCTTTTTTAATTTCAACTATTTCATTGTCTATTTCTTTAACTCTAGTCTTGTAATCTGACTCAGGGACAATCTTATCTAGGTAAGCGTCTAACAAGCTTTTTTTGCGTTCATCAAGCGTTTTGAGGCGATTCTGCAGGGTAGCAAGGGCTTCAGTCAGGTAGGAAGTGGAGTCTCGGTTTTCCTCTAGCTTCGCTTTGTAAACCATATTAATAATTCGGTCTTTAAAGACCAAATTATCAAAGACCTTAACTAATTCTAAGGACAGGGCTTCTTCTTTTATATAGGCTTTATGTTCATCACAAGCGCCTTTGCCGTTAGTGCAGTAGTAATAACTTAATCGGCATTTCTTCTTGGTAGCAGTTAACTGACAACCACACTTAGAGCATTTGAGTATACCCCTAAAAGCAAAAGGAATTACCTGATTCTTAACATGAGATTTTTTATTCATTACTTCTTGCACTTCATCAAATAGTTTTTTGGAGATAATAGGCTTATAGTTTCCTAAATAGCTCTGTCCGTCTTTAACCATGATTCCGCAATAGAAAGAATTGCCGAGCATTTTATGAATCTTGCTTTTGTGATATTTTTGTCCGCTTCGACTTCTAAAGCCCTCTTTAAATAGAGCTTCAGCTAAATCTTGAACAGTGTATTTTTCAGTTAGATATAATTCAAAAGCTCTTTTAATATATTTAGCTCGATGCTTATCTAAAACAATATCACTATCTTTATTTAAATAACCAACAGGAGCATTGTTTGGCCAAGAACCTCTTTCAAGTTTAGCTCTAATACCGCGCTTAACATTCTTTGATAAGTCTCTGATATATTGATTAGCCATTCCACTTTCTACATTGTATAACAGGGCATTATCTTCTGGGAGATATTGTCTTTCCATTGTTTGAATAATCTTTAAACCACCATCTTGTAGTAACCATTGAATAGTCGCTGAATCGATAGGGTTGCGAGAGAGTCTATCAATTTTCCAACAGATGATTCCGTCTATCTTTCCTTTTTTAACTAGGTTTACCAACTCAGAGAATAAAGGGCGGTTATCAGGTTTTTTAGCTGACTTACTTTCTCTAAAGATTTTTACAATCTCAAGACCGAGACTATCAGCTAGTCTTTTCATTTCTTGTTCTTGAGAATCTAAAGAAAGAATTTGCCGACTACTATCTTCAGTTGACTTGCGACAGTAGAGAGCATATTTAGTTGTTTGGTTATTTGTAGTCATATTATTGAATTTTAGCTATAATATAAAGATATTATTAAGTTTTAAATTTATGTCACTAATTGAATGTTCGGAATGTGGTCAAGAGGTTTCTGACGAAGCGCAGAGTTGCCCACATTGTGGACTACCAATTGCTCCAACAATTTTGGAAGAAATAGGCCATGGTGCAAAATCTTTTTTTCTAATGTTATTGGTTATTGCTATTTTTGGAATAATTTTATTAGGTATAATCTTTATAATAATAGCTGGAGTTAATGGCAAGTTATTTTAATTATTTCTTCTATCAATAATTAGTGGGATAAGGGATAAAAAAATTAGTTATTTTTTTAAAGACCCTCTTTTATGGAGGGATTTTTTTATATTCAAAAAGGACAGTCCTGATTCACCCAACATAACAAACTAGCCCAAAGGTTAATTTATCGTTTGGCAGAACTGTCCATCTCGAAAGACAAATCGGTATTTTGTTAAAAAAATACCTTTGAGAGTCTGCTTATTATGTTAGGTGAATACTTTTAATGTACTACTAATAAAGCTAAAAAGCAACATCATCTAAAGAATGTTTAGTTAAGATGTCGGTTATATCATCATCTAACTCTTTATAATCAGATAAGTCATATTGGGAATAATTAAACCACTTCATAAAGTTATTAGGCATTTTAGCGGAATCCTCAGAACTTCTATTGTTATATTCTGTCTCGCCATCCCATTTATATTTTAAGGCATCTTCAGGGAGTTTCATCTTGATTAAGTTTACTATTTCAGAGATAGAGCTTTCTAAAGGTTTAATCAGTCCTTTGCTAGCAATATATTTTTTTTGTCTGGGGTTCTTATTTTCAAAGACAGACTTTTGAATATATTTAGTAAAGTAATCAATAATCTTTTCTAGATTCTTTTGGTCTCTAATCTTTGTAAAGCTTTTATTTTTTCCTCCGACCATAATACGATTTTCTTTGCCCCAAATTTCTCTCATTCGTGTATAGATATTTTTTATGTATGGAAGATTAAAAAATATCATGTGATAATGAATCGCACCTCTTTCTTGAAGTTCATAAACCGCCAGATACTTTAAATTACTTAACTTTAAATCTCTTTTCTCAATTTGATTAACCTCATAATTAAGTCGTCTAATAAACTTAGTAAATTCATAATTAGCCTCTTTTAAATTAGTGATATTTTCCGCAAAAGTCGTTGTTAAAGTAATAGGTAAATATGGTTTATGATTCTTTTCTTTAAACCATGAGAAGCTATTAGCTCTAATTAGTCTTTTAATCATTCGCTTAGAACGTCTAGCGGATGATTTAAGAATTTCTTCAGGACTAGGCTTAGGCTTTAGAGTAGCCATCTTAAGCTCTTCTTCGGTCTTGATGTGCCTTATTTTGCGCCCTAGATTAATATCTCTACCAAAATCATATATTTCTAGTAATGAGCCAGACTTAACTGATTTTGAACTCGAGAAATATTTAATTTCTTCTATTCTATTGTTTTTTACTTTCATATTCTTATCTAATTAAGTGTTCTCTTTAACAAGGATAACCTTTTTCTTTTCCGCGCCTCGCTAACGCGAGACGGCGCAAAAAAGAAAAAAGCTTTAATTCTCTGATGAAAGGGAATTATAAAAATTTAATAACGACATTAAAAAAGATTCAGCCTCTTCATTGCTTATTTCTCGACCATATAATGAGCCAAAGTAATCTTTAGCGTCATCTAGTAAGTTTTGACTAAATTGAATCATGTCTTGAGTATACAAAAAGAGCCTTGCACTATCTTGCGTGCAGGCTCTTTATTTAAGAAGTCTTGTTTTTACAGGTATTTTTTATTGATTTTGCACCAACCAGTCTTACCAGTTGTATACACTATAAAGTCAGTTATTTTATTATCAGTTTGTTTTGCTATTTTTTTATTTAAATTATCACAAGAATGTCGATACCTCTGATAATCATTTGAGCTATTGTAAGAGGCTTCAGTATCAAAATAACTAGCAACCTCAATCAAGTCCATTTCTTCTCCAAGATTATCAAGTTCAGAAAATAATGCATCTAAAATAAAGGCATCAACAGGTTTAATTGTTTTTAGTTTTATTTTTATTTCTTTACCATTTATATACAGCAGACAATCATCTGAGTTATAAGATAAGTTAGCTTCTGGTTTATCTTTTAAAAGTAATGCTTGAGAGTCTATTTCATCTATTAAAAATTTATTGACCATTTCCATAGAAATATCCATGAATTGTCCGTAAAGCATTCTTTTGCCCGCTTGGGGGTCTAAGGGGTTGGAGTTAATAAAAGAAAAAGACTCTTCTTTAATTTCTTCAATCATTTTCATGGCTTCTTCTGTTTCGTTGACCTTTTGGTGGTCTTTTATTGTTTGTATTTTATAAGCCGCTTCAATTAAAACCATAAAGAATATAGGAAGGCCTGTCATTGGTCTAAAGTCTCTATTATTTTCAGCGTCTACTTTCCAAGAGCTAAACTGCTCTTTAAAGACTGGTATATTATCAAAAGTCTTTGAGTCATTAGAGTTAAAATTGATATTTTCAAAATCAATTTTATTATTTTCGAAAAAATTAACTTCTTTTTGGAGTCCCTCAACTGTAGGAAAAATCATTTCAGCTAAATAACGGTTTGAAGTAAGTAGGTTTATATAATCAAAAACGGTCTCGTAACTACTAAAAGTCCCCATCATTTTTTTAAAATCGCGGTTATAGTCCAATAATTGCTGTTTTAGAATCTTTTTGTCCATATAAAGGCATTCTGACATGTTAATAAGATGTGGTCAAATTGTGTAAAAATTAGCTTGAATTATATTTTTTTGAAGCGTAAAATATATTTATTATTCAATAATGAAATAAAAATATGCAGGAATACGCCAAGCAAGGTAACATCACTCTTAAATGCCCTTACTGTAAGGCAATGAGCGCTTTTAGTTGTATGTTTAATGCTGTGGGTACATTTCAAGATAAACATTATCCAATTAATGTTTGGAAGTGCCATTATTGCGACCGAGGCATCTTTATAAAAGATAGAACAACCATGGATTATTACGAGGCACAAAAATCTTTAGATATAGAGGTAATTTTTCCTTCAAATGAGCCGGAGGTTAATGACAAAGTTCCCGCCGGTATTTCGAACGATTATATTGAGTCCGCAAAATGTTTTAACATAGCAGCCTATAAAGCTAGTGTTGTAATGGCAAGAAGAGCGATTCAAAAAATGTGCTTAAACTTAGGAGCCGATAAAACAAAAAAATTATATCAACAGATAGAAGACTTGAAAAATAATGGAAAACTTCATTCTGATTTAGCCGATATAGCTACCGAGGTTAGATTTTTAGGAAACGACGGTGCTCATCCAGAGGACGATGGGCTAGATGAAGTTAGTAAAGAAGACGCAGAAGAGATTTTGGGCTTTACTCTAGAATTGTTGGATGACTTGTATGTTAGACCTGAAAAAGTTAGAGAAATGAGACAAAGACGTGAAGCAAAAAAAGCTCCGCAACAAGTTGTTTAACCAAGTTGGTATAAAATAATAAAATTATGGCATTATTAAATAAAAATCATTTAAAATCGCTAGTGGCTGTTGGAAGTCAAAAAGGAACAGAGTTTGCTTGTGATTCAACCAGTTTTTTGGTAGGTTTTTTAGCAAAAGATTCGGCGGACCCTTTGCAAAAACTGTATTCAATATTTTTAGTAACAAACAGACACGTCTTTAATGACAGAAGCAAAGTTTCATTAAGGTTCAATACAGATGACGGGAAAATAAAAATATTTGAACAAGATTTGTATTTTCCGAACGGTAACACTAGATGGCTAGCTCACCCGGATTTAGAAGTAGACTTAGCTTTATTATTGGTATCAGCAGCTATTTTAAAGAGCAATAATATAGTTCCTTTCTTTATTTCTGAAGAAATGTTTGGATATTACTCTAAATTTGAAGAGATAGGAATTGCAGTAGGCGATGATGCTTATGCCATCGGATTTCCAATGGGAATTGCAGGAGAAGACCAAAACTATCCTTGCGTAAAATCTGCTCTTATTTCAAGAATAGATAATGAAATAATAAAAGTAAAAAAGGCATTTATTGTAGATTCGTCCATATTTCCTGGTAATAGTGGTGGTCCGGTAATACTAAAACCAACAATAACCCATCTTCTAGAAACAAATGCTGTTGCAAGCCCTTACTTGCTTGGAGTTATAAGTTCTTATTTGCCTTATAGGGATACATTGTATACTCATCAAACCAATCCTCCAACGGCAGTAAGTATAACGCAAGAAAACTCTGGGCTAAGTTTTTGTGTGCCTATCGATTTTGTTAAAGAAATATACGATATTTGGTTAAAATCACAAAAACCTATAGAAACCCCACAAAAAAACGTTAACGCGGAAACCGTAGAGGAAAAAGTTAGCTCGTAATAGATTGATGAAATTGTAAAACCGTTCCAACTACGTCCCACTCTCCCCGCATTTTGACAAAATAGCATTAAAAATGCTATTTTTGTTTATATGGAAAAACCTAGTCAAACAATTAGTTTAATTTGGAAAAATTTTTTATCAGGCGGTTCCGTTCTTGATTTAGGTTGCGGACGAGGACACGACTCTTTATTTTTAGCTAAAAATAATTTTTTAGTTACTGCAATTGATAGTTCTAATGTAGTTATTGACCGAATAAAGGTTAAGAAAAATGAATTTTGTCTTGATAATTTAGAATTGATTTGTGGTGATATTAGTGACTTTAAAATAGAAAATGGTAAATATGATGCAATAATTTGTCGTAATGTTTTAAACTTTTTAGACAAAGAGAAGGCTTTAAAAATAATAAATAATATAAAGACTAATTCTAAGAATGGGGCATATATTGTTATTGATGTTTTTACAAAAGATGATCCCAGTTTTATAAGTGACAATAAGTTTGTTTGTTATTTTGAAGAACAGGAATTGTTAAAAATATTTTCAGATTTTAAGATTGTTTATTATTTAGAAAACATTATTTTAGATAATGGCCACCCAGGTTTTGAATTGCCGCACAAACACGGTGTTTCAAAAATAATTGTTCAAAAGTAGTTTTCATTGGCATTTTTACAAATCTCAGTGTGAATAGAGTCCCTCACTCCCCGCAGTTAGATAAAAAATAGAGCTTATGCTCTATTTTTTATTATATATAAGCCTAAATATTGAGTTCCAAAGTGGTTCGTATATTTTTAGGGAGTGCGGGACGGTTTTTGGTAAAACAGCTTAATTATATTTATTGTTAGTTAAAATTATTCAGTTCGAACCTAAAGTTAAATTTTAATATTAATTTGTTTTATGATAAACTTATAAATAATAATTATAAAACTATGAGTATTGAAAAATTTGGGCAGTTTTTGGGTAAGACGGTCGGACGAAAAGGTTTGGAATATTTAAAGAATAAAATAGATAATTTTGATATTAAGGTTAGTGGTTCGGATAATCTAGAAAAAATAAAAGAAGAAGCCTATTTATTAGTGGCCAATCATCTTAAACCAGAAGAAAAGGCAGCGGAAAATAGTGGTATTAGTCCCGACGCTTTTGTACTATCTAAAGTTGTTGAGCAAATAACTGGACAAAAAATAAAAATTGCCCAAAAAAGCGATGATGGTTGGTGGGCTGATAATGCACTTCAACGTTTTTATCAAAAGAATGTTGGGCAACCATTTGGTAGAGGATTTTCAAGCGGAGTTGGCAACATCCCAATTCAGAAGAATCCAGGCAGTTTTAATAGAGAGTTTTTAAAATCAATTGATGAGACTGTAGAAAACAAAGACCCAATATTAATTTTTCCAGAGGGTAATTGGTATGATGATTTTGATGTTAGCCACGAACTAAAGCCTGGAGCCGCCCATATCGCTAAAAAACACAATTTGAAGATAGTGCCAGTTTATATTAAAGGCGCTAATAGTTGGAAAGAAAATCTGGAAGTTCAAGTTTCTATTGGGCAGTATTTTTTGCCAGATGAATTAAACAAAAATCAAATATCTGAAAAAATTAAAGAAGAGATTGGAAAACTTCAACAAGAAACTAAAAATTCAGAAAATATTGAATAACGTTGATGTTTTTACTTATTTCAGTTCGAACAAGGTTCCTTACTCTCCGCAATCACATTGAACAAGGCTAAAACCTTGTTTTTTGGTGCCTTTTTTAAGTTTTTCAGTTCGAACCTAGCGTAGGGAGTGCGGAACGATTCTTACAAAAAGTTAGACATTATATTTATTGTTAGTCAAAATTTTCCAGTTAGAACCTAATTTTTGATTTATCTTAAATAATGTGGTATTTTTGTATTGTTAGTAAAATAATAATAATATGAAAAATTTTTTAAAACCCAGAAAATTTATCGATAATCTACCGGCTAAATTATCCTGGCCTTTATTTCTGAGTCTAATATTTTTGTCAGTTCTCTTTTTGCTAGTTTTTATATTTCCTAATTCAAATGAGTTTTTGAGCTACTATAAACAATTTGTCATTAAAACAAACGGATGGCCGTCAAATCAACCTATTCAAAATATTGTTTTAATCCAAAGCCTAGTCTCTCTAATAATAATTAAGATGGTCGAGATAGTAGTAGAAATGGCGGTATCGTTTTTAATATTGTGGGCAGTTCTGCGTGCTTTTAAAATATTTTCTAGCTTTTGGAAATTGATTAATATTTATTTGTACGCCAAACTAGTCTCGACCTTGGTTATGACTCCTTATTTTTTATTTGTAGCCTTTAACAGGAATTATTCAAATGGATTAATTGAACAAACCTTTAACTATTTGTTGAAACAAAATTCAAATTTGTTGCAAAGTATTACCGGAAACTACTATTTAATTATGTTGGGAATAATTTCGGCGATAATATTCTGCTACCTATTTATTGGCGGACTTGTGATTTACCTGAAGAGTATTAAAAAAAATCGACTTTCGGCTTAAAGTTTAATTTTAATTGGTATTTTCACAAATTCCAGTTCGAATAGCGTTCCTCACTCCCCGCAGATTGATAAAAACAGAGTTTATAGCTCTGTTTTTGTTTTAATATAAGTAAATATTTTTAGTTCCAAAGCGGTTCGGATATTTTTAGGGAGTGCGGGATGGTTTTTGGTAAAATGGCTTATTTATACCTATTTTTAGATAAAATTTATTAGTTCGAAAGTAAAAAAATTTATTTAGTTAATTGGTTATTTCCCGATTCTTATAGTATAATTATATTATTAAAATAAAAATAATTATTATGAATTTAAGTGGGAAAATAGTTGTTATTACTGGTGCTAGTGATGGAATTGGGAAACAAATCGCTTTGCGCTTAGCAAAAGAGCACGTTAGTTTGGCGTTAATAGCTAGAGATAAAGAAAAGCTCCAAAATGTTAAAGATAAAATAGAAAAAATAAGTTCATCTACGGCAGCCATATATTGTTGTGATTTAGGGAAAAGAGAGGATCTAGATGAAGTAGTTAAAAAAATTATTTTAGATTTTGGATTTATAGACATCCTTATTAATAATGCTGGCATTTGGCAGAAATTAGCACCTCTAGAGGAAATAGATATTGATGTTGTTGATAGAGTTATAGGAATTAATCTTATCGCCTTGATTAAATTAACCAAATTATTTATACCAGTGCTAAAATCTAGGGAAGAAGCGGCTATTATTAATGTTATTTCTAAATCAGGAATTACGGCTCAAGAGGGGCAGTCTGTTTACACCGCTAGTAAATATGGAGTCAGGGGATTTACGGAAGTTCTCAAGATAGATTTAAAAGATAGTAATATTAAGGTGGCCGGTTTGTATCAAGGAGGTACAGATACTGAAATGTTTAAAAAAGCTGGAGAAAATTTTTCTACTTCAGATTTTACCGATCCAACTGATTTGGCGGACGTCGTTTCTTATATGTTATCGGCACCAAAAAAACTTTGGTTACATGATGTTAGAATTGATAGATAGTTAAACAATATGATAAAAAATATTATATTTGATTGGTCCGGTGTAATTAAGGATTCCGTAGAAGATCATCTTTTTGCCGTTAATAAGGTATTTCAGTCATTTGGTGCCAAACAAATGTCTTTAGAAGAATTAAAAACAGAATGGGTTCAGCCACATATGGTATTTTATAATCAATATTTACCAGAGCTATCTAATGAACAACAAGCAGTAGTTTATAAAATGGCGATTATGGAACGCGATCCTAAGCCGTATAAAAACATTGCTGAGTTGATTAAAGAATTGCAAAACAAAGGTATTAAGATGGTGGTTGTCAGCTCTGACCTAATAGAAACAGTAACATCAGAACTTACCATTTTTGGTTTGGACGGGGTATTTTTAGATGTTATTCCTAATGTTCATGATAAGACTGTGGCCGTAGAAAACTCCATTAATAAATATAATTTTAACAAATCGGAAACGGTAATAATTGGAGACACAAATCACGAAATAGAAGTTGGAAAATCGGTTGGCATTAAAACTGCGGCAGTGACCTGGGGGTTTACCTTGGAGACTAGATTAATTAGTAATTACCCAGATTTTATAATACATAATTTAAATGAATTAAAAGACTTAATTATTAATAAATCTTAAGATTCGTTGGCATTTTCACAAATTACAGTTCGGATAGCGTCCCCCACTCCCCGCATTAACAAAAATAAGCTATTACTAGCTTATTTTTTGTTGGGTAGAGCAATCAAAAATAGTGTCAAATAGTAGTTATTCCAAAGCAAGCTATTTAATTCACATATTATTAAGTATATTACTTTGAAATGTTATTGTATAATATAGATATAAAAATAATTGATATTTTATGGAAAAATTTTCACTTTTTGAAAAGTTAGTAGGAAAAGACATATCAGATGAGCAAAAAGAAGGAGTTCTTAGGCACGGGGAAAATACGTTTAATGACCAAAATTTCAAAGGTTTGGAAAATGAAAGAGAAAAGACCGCGGAAGAATTAGAAATGATTAATATTGCTAATCAAGAAACTAATAAAATAAGACAAAAATACGGGTTAACTGAGTTTGATGTGCCAGCTAAAAATATTCATATTACAGATGAGCAAGACTGGACCAGAGATTACCCATTAGCCTCTTACGCGCCAATATTTCAGGCAATTAGTATAGTAGACATGAAAGAGACTCCTGAAAAAATTTGGTTAATGAGAAAAATTTTTCATGAGATGCTTCATTTTAAATCTTACAACGCTTTTCAGTTAGTAGATTCTCACGAAGATAATACGAGCGAACTTAAGCCATATCGTTGTGGATTAGTTATTCATACAAGAGACGGAGAAGATATGCTTCTAAATAATATTAATGAGGCCGTAATTGAGGAAATAACAAAAAGATTTATAAAAGGACTGTCTAATAATCCTATATTTAGTGAAGAAATAAAGCAGACGAAGGAAGTAGTCGAAAAAAATACTAATCTGGTCACAGCTGACAATAAAAAGTTAAATGATAATGATATTATTTCTGCAAGAATTGTGGATGATAGTGAAATTGACGGAAGAACGACAAAAATATCGATACTTAGTTTTACTTATAAAACTCAGAGAGAAAATTTAAATACTATTATTACTAAATTATTCAATAGAAATTTTGGTGATTTTGAGAATAAAGAACAAATTTTTGATATTTTTGAAAAAGCTGTTATGACGGGAAATATTTTACCAGTCGGAAGGTTAATAGATAATACATTCGGCAAAGGAACTCTTCGTAAAATCGGTGAACTAGATAATTGCTCCGATGAGGAACAGAAAACTTTTATTGATTCTTTATAGTTTTAGCTATATAACCGTTCCAACTACGTCCCATTCTCCCCGCAGACTTAAATAGCCCTGAATTGGGGCTATTTTTTGTAGGGAGTTTATCGCTTTGGAACAGCGTGATATAATTGAAATATAATTAGATTGTTAATTAAGTATTTAAATGAGTAATCAAAATAATTTTGGGCCGATGAGCGTTGATTATGATATCGCTAGAAAAGGGTACCCCGATGAGATATTTGAATATATTAAGTCTTTCGTAAAAATCAATAATCCAATAACCCTTGATATCGGATGTGGAACCGGCATTTCGACACGCCAATTAAAAGAACATCATTTTGAAGTAACTGGAGCGGACAAAGATACGGCTATGATTGAAACTGCTGTAAAACGTGGGCAGGAAATGCCGTATTTTGTTGCTACGGCCGACAAACTTCCTTTTAAGTCAGAACAATTTGATATCGTTACCGCTTTTACTGCTTTTCATTGGTTTAACAATGAAGAATCTTTGACTGAAATAAAAAGAGTCTTGAAAACTGGTGGCATATTTTGCGCCGTTTTAAAAGTTAGCAGTAAAAATAACAATGGGTATCTTTCGATTTATAAAAAATATGTCGGTGATAGTTTTGATAGCACTAAAAATCATTTTGAAAAAGAATTCTTAGTCAAATCTAGTTTTTCTGATATTAAAGAAAAAACTTTTTACGTAGATGAAAAATACACCGTTGACGAGGCGTTAACGTTGGTTAAATCCCTGAGTTTGTGGAATTTGGTTCCTGAAAATAAAAAACCAGAAATGTTAAAGGAATTGAGAGATTTTTATGAAACTGAATTATTGAACGGATTTGTTGTTATGCATCGAGAGATATCAATAATTACCACGTTTAAGAAATAATCGTTCCAAGTGCGTCCCACCCTCTCCGCAGATTGACAAAAATATATCAATTATGGTATATTTTTTTGTTATAAAAATTATAGTACTTTTAAACTTTCTAATAAATATTAGTCATAAAAAAAACACCTGTAGAAGAAAAAATTTCAACCTATTCTAATGCTTTAGCTGATCTTTGTAAAAAAGCTAGAGTAAGAACTCCTGATCGGTTAATTGGTCTAAAAATTATCATGATTATCAGTAATAATGATGGTAGTTATTTTGCCATGTCATATGGGGTAATACTTCGCGTTACGATTGAAGTCACTGAAGATGATCCATCGCGCACCGGCCTGTTTATGAGAATAGATAAAATTACCTTACGGTATGTTCCTGAAGAAAAAAGTTGGTTTAGAGTAGAATCTAGCCCGAATACTGTTATAATTGGTGAAGAATTGCCGATTACCTTAGTTTTTCCTCGCAGGAGATTTTCATTATTTTCTTGATAGTAAAAAGGGGCTTACAAAAGCTCCTTTTTTAGTTTATTTTTTCAAAATCGTTTCAACTACGTCCCACTCTCCCCGCAGTTTTAAAATAGTCCTAATGTTAGGGCTATTTTTTAATGGTGAGTATCTTCCTTTGAAATGGCATGATATAATATATTCGTAAAATAATTATTAAATTATATGTTTTTCGTCTTCGTTTTATTACTACTTGTCTTAGGTTTATTATTCAACGCTTTAATTTTAAATTGGATTGCTAAGAAATTTAAAGCAAAAAATTCCACTTATAAAATAGCCGTAAGAATTTCATTATTAGAATGGTTTGCAGCCATTTTAATAGGGATTATTATCGGCATAGTCTTGTCTAACTCAATAGGCGGTATAATTGTTTTGGTTTTAGATTTTATTGTATTTAACCTGTTATGTAAAAAATACTACTTAACTAAACTTAAGCAGAATATTCTTATCTATTTGATTTTAAATTTAATAATCTTAGTTACTTCTTTAGCTATTATTTTACCGGTCCGAGCCTTTATTGTTCAGCCGTTTTATGTTTCCGGATCTGCAATGAGTCCTACATTAAACAATAAGGACTACATGATTTTTAAGATTTTTGATAAAAATTATAAACGTGGTGATATTATAATTCATAAAGATCCAAAAGGAGAAACGACTCTTTTCTTAAAAAGAATTATTGGATTACCTGGCGAAAAGATACAAATAAAGGATGGTGCAGTTTATGTTTATAGTAATTCAGTGCCTTCTGGCCAAATTCTCAATGAGGCCTATTTATCTACTAATACGAAAACAATTGCTTCTGATGAAAACGTTATTTCTTTAGGCGAGAATCAATATTACGTCCTAGGTGATAATCGCAATAGCAGTAATGATTCAAGATTCTATGGTTTGGTTAATAAAAGCTTAATTATTGGCAAATATTGGTTTATGGGAATAAGAAATTAATAAAAACGTTCCAACTACGTCCCATTCTCCCCGCTATAAAAACTAAGTATCGGAAGACCCGAGTTTTTTAAAGCTTAGTATAGATTATTATATATTATTATTTTTAAAAATGAATAATAAAGAAAAACATAAAAAACCCTTCGTTTATCTTTGCACCGGCATGTCGTTAGATGGCAAAATATCATCATCAAAACGTGTTTGCACTAGAATAACCGCTGATGACGATAGAAATTTTTTATATAATCATCGTGTTCTATGCGATGCTATAATGATTGGCGGTCGCACTTTAATATTGGATGATTCTGGATTAGTAGTAAAGTCAGATCAAAGACAAAAACAAAGATTAGCACTTGGAAAAACTTTAGAGCCTATTAAAATAGCTATTATTTCTGATATTTCGAAGGTAAAAATGGAGGGTGATTTTTTTAATAAAGGCGGTGCTAGAAAAATAATTTTTACAACCAATCAATCGCCAAAAGAAAAATTAAAGGTTTTAAGAGATAGGGCAGACGTTTTTGTTTTTGGCAAAAGAAGAGTTAATTTAAAGAGAGCTTTTGAGAAGCTTTATGATTTGGGTATTAAATCAGTTATGGTAGAAGGTGGAGGAGAATTAATCTTTTCTTTATTAAAAGATAATTTGGTTGATGAAATTAATTTAAAAATTGGTGATTTGATTTTGGGAGGAAGAGTTGCACCGACCTTATGCGATGGAGAGGGGTTTTCGGGATTAACCGCTAAGCAGGTTAAGTTGGTTAGTTTAAAAAGAAAAAACAATTATTTAATGCTGAAATACAAGGTAATAAAAAAGATAACATAATGACCCGAGTGTCTAAAATCGAGCATTGGAAAATGCTCAAAATGCCCTTGTAATATCGAGGCATGGTGGCACTTAACTCAAGTAGCCCGCAGATTAAAAAATACCTTTAATGTTAGAGGTATTTTTTGATAGGGAGATTGAACTTTGGAACGACTGGTGCTAATATTAAAATAAATAAATAATAATTAGTATATGACATTATCCATTATATTTTTCCTAATTTATATTGCCATTGTGGTAATTATTGGAATAGTTTCCGCACGTAAGGAAACGGAAGAAGATTTTATGATTGCTAATAGGAAGGTGGCCGGTGTTCAAGTGGCCGCTACTATGAGTGCTGGTTTTTTTGATGGAGCAACCCTCTCTATCTATTTAGCCTATATTTATCAATATGGCATGTCCGCGGCATGGATGTTTGTCGGCGTTGCTATTGGATTTATTCTACTTAGACGTTTCTATGCGTTTAAAATTAAGAAAAAAGCCGATGAACTGCAGGTCTATTCAATGCCAGAATATTTTTTCAAAATTTTTGGCAAGAGAACTGGCCTGATGTTTACTATTTTATTAGTTTTACAATATTTTCTTTTACTGATTGTAAATTTTATAATTGCCGGAAAGGTTTTAGCACTTATCTTTCCTATTCCTTATTATATTTCCGTAATAATAGGTGGGGTCGTGATTCTTTCTTATCTTTTGCTGGCTGGTTTTAAAGCAGTTATTAAGACAGATTTCTTCCAACTAATAATCATGTTTATAATGAGTTTAACTGTAGCTTTATTTTTATTTGGAAAAACAAATATACCAATTTCTGAATTTCAACCTTTTGCTTTGGGCATTGGCAACTTAGTCGGGTTCCTATTATTAGGATGTATGGGAATTATGGTGGCTCCTGATTTATGGCAACGTATTTTCGCCACTAAAGATGAAAAAAATCTTAAACGTGGACTCGGTTACTCAGCTATTATTTTGCCTTTGCTAGCGATCATTATTAGCGTAGTTGGTCTTGCTACAAAACAATTTTTTCCAGATATTGCACCCGAAAATGCCTTAATTACAGGGTTTGCTAAATTATTGCCCTTTGGTCTTAAAGAGTTTGGCATTGTTCTTTTATATGCCGTGGCTCTTTCATCATCTGATACTATTACTTTTTTAGTCTCGTCTATCTTTACCCGCGACCTGAAAAATTATACCAAGCGATACAGTGAAGAATCTATGAGAAAGTTGACTCGATTTTTTATGATATTATTTATATTAATTGCCGTTATTATAGCTATCTCATATCAAAATATCATAGCGCTAGGTCTTTCATTGGGTAGTTTAGCGCTAGCTTTGTTTCCGGCTATTATTGGATCATTCTATTGGAAGTTAAAAGAAAAAGCTGTTTTTTGGAGTTTATTATTATCTTTTTTAAGTGTCATAGTTTTATTTATTGCTAATGCTGTTAATCCTCAAAATGTAGCTATTGTTTTGCCTATATCGCTGATAACTTTATTAATAATGCATATAAAATTTAAACGAAAAAAGTCTGTTGTTTAATTAAAACTGTTCCCAGTGCGTCCCACTCTCTCCGCAGATTGACAAAAGTATACCAAGATGGTATACTTTTTTGTTATTTTAATAATTAGTATAAAAACTATTTAATCCTTAAAATAAACTAATAATGAGTAAATTAAAAAATTGTCAGGATTGTGGTGCAGCTCCCGGCCAACCTCATAAAGATGGTTGCGATATCGAACGTTGTAGTGTTTGTGGAAATCAACACATACAGTGTAGATGTGAGGGGCACGATAAAGCTTTTGCTAGGTGGACTGGTTTTTGGCCTGGTTCTATTGAATCGGAAAATCTAGGCATAGATTTAAATGAGTTTTACAGACAAAGTTTTCACAAAATATTTTTTGTAAAACCAGATGTTTAAAAAACTATTAACTAAGAGAAGAAGGTGTTCAATAATGAGCACCTTTTTTGTTTGTTTAAAATCGTTCCAACTACGTCCCATTCTCCCCGCACTTTGACAAAATAGCATTAAAAATGCTATTTTTTGTTTATATGGAAAAAATGTTAATGCCAAAATTGGAGAAGAAAACTATTTCAAAAGAAGAAGTTTTGAAAAGCGCTCCTCAATTATTTAAACCCATCGGGACTGAAACCATAAGGAGTGGCGGACGAGTCGAAATAGAAAATGAAAATCTAAAAATATCTTTGCGTTATGAGGATATTAAATTTAGCGTTGATAATCTTCCTAAAAATGAAGAGGAAATGATTCAAACAAATTTACACCTTAGTGATCGTCATATACTTAGATTTCTTAATTTTAAGCCGGATGATTTTTATGAATTAAGATATTTTTTGCTAGAAAATAAGAATGATTGTAATCAGATTGAGCTAGAGGAATACGATACTAGGCAAACAAGAATTTTTGTTTTAAAGGACGGTTGTGATTTTGATGGGTCTTCGGCTCACTCGTTAGAAGATTATATAAGATTAAATGCTGAACCAAAGACAGTAGCCGCTCTACTTATAGCTTTTCATGAAATTGGACACAAGAAAGACCCCAATATAAGTATGTGGGATGCATTTGCTAACAGAGAATCAGAAGAGGATATTGAAAGGGGAAATAAAAAAATGTTGGACAGGGAGCGATATGCTTGGGCTTATAGTTTAAGTAAATTGAAACCATTTTTGCCTGGGATGAATGCCGATTTGGAAGAAGTCAATGCTTTTATACATGAACATTGTTTGGGGACTTATTCGGATTTTATAAAAAATAATAATCAGTAGCTTTATTGAATATTTTTACAGATTGCCATTCCAACTACATCCCATTCTCCCCGCAATTACAATTTCGTAAAATATTTCTATTTTTATGGTAGACATAAACAGAGGAATTAAACATATAGAAATAGCTGTTTCAGATTTGCAAAAATCTCTAAATTTTTATGATAAGCTTTTTGATGTCCTTGGTTGGCTCAAAGTTGATAAGAACGGTTTCGTTTGCGGAAATACAAAAGTTTATTTAAAGCAATGGAATTTTCCCAGAGGTAATACCTTGGGAGCACGTCATATTTGCTTTTGGGCTGATGACCGAACAATGGTTGATAGAGCTGGCGATTATGTAAAACAGACTGGAGTCAAAATGATTCGGGGACCACTTATTGTCGCCGAGTATTCACTCGATTATTATACAGTTGATTTTTATGATCCGGATGGGTATATGCTAGAGGTAACTCATACTTTAGCTAAAGATTAGTAATTTTATTGATCTTTTCTCTTATTTTGGTTCCAACTACGTCCCACTCTCTCCACAGATTGTCAATAGCTCTAAACATTGGCTATTTTTAACAGGAAGTTTATCACTTTGGAACTTTATACTATTTTATGTTATATTTTAGTTAGATAATGTATTAATGTGTTTGGTATATTTTAGCAATTAATTTTAATTATATGAGCTCAAACGATGAGTTAAATCGTCCGTCAGTCGGTGTAGCCACAGTTGTTACAAAAGATAATAGAATTTTAATCGGCAAAGATACACGTAAAGGAGATGCCGTATATGGTGTACCCGGCGGCCACTGGGAAAGTGGGGAAACATTAAAAGAATGTGCTATTAGAGAAATAAAAGAAGAAAGCGGAGCTATATGCTCAAACGTTCAACTTATTTCGGTATATGACTTTTATCGTGAAGATAAGGGTAAGAGTTATGTCACGATTGGCATGAAAGCCGACTATTTATCTGGCGATCTAAAAGACCTCCACGAGGAGGGCAGACTAGATTGGGATTGGTATACAACAGATGATGCCCTTAAACTAAATTTATTTCCAGCCGACCGTGTTTTAATAGAGAGATTCATTTCGGGAGTGGTATTTGATTAGAATCATTCCAACTACATCCCATTCTCTCCGCAGAATTTAAATAGTCCTGAAATAGGGGCTATTTTTGTTAGGGAGTTTATCACTTTGGAACGCTATGATATAATTAAGATATATAAATATATTAAATATGAGGGAAATTCAACGCAAAATCGTTTCCGCTTTAATTTTTAGTAAGGATCATAAAATATTGATGGGCATGAAGGACCCCTCTAAAGGTGGTGTTTATTCTGATTGTTGGCATATTCCTGGGGGAGGAATTGATGAAGGTGAGGCTTTAGAACAAGCCCTGAGGCGTGAAGTGTTAGAAGAAACAGGAATAGACATTTCTTTCTATAAAGTTAAGCCCATTTCTTTTATTGGTTCTGGGGTTGCTGAAAAAACACTTAAAACTGGAGAAAAGGTTTTGTGTTCTATGGAGTTTAACAGATTTGAAGTTAATATTAATGATAAAGACGCAGTAGATATAGTATTGCGCCCAACGGATGACTTAGTGGAAATAAAATGGTTTAACCCAGAGGAACTAAAGAAGGTTAAACAGATACCTGGTGGTAGGGAGTTTTTTATTCAGGCCGGTTATATGAAAAAACATTAGATGAGTTTATTATGGAATGAGTTTAAAACCGTTCCAAGTTCGTCCCATTCCCCCGCTAAAGAAAAAGATCTGACAAATGTTAGATTTTTTTAATAGTCCACAACTTTTTATAGTGAGAGGGAGTGTTTATTAAATAAAAAAGGCCTGTTTACAGGCCTTTTCTTTTTTATAATTTTATTCACGAAAGAATTGCTCAAGATTTTCTCTCCCGATGTAATCCTCTAATTTTTTATGATTTTCATCAACGAACTTAATTATGTTGATTTTGAGTTGTTCAACATCTTTCACTATACTGCTTCGTATACTGTGTTCTGTTTGAAAATCATTAACTAAAATAGACTGTTCGCCAACCGGAGTTAAGAAATCAAATTTATCAGGAGCTTCAATTTTACCTCTATAAACGGAACCATCAAAAAGTCTTACTTCGGTTTCGTGGTCAAGATAATGTGCATGCAAGCTTAAGAAAGGATAATATGGTTTTGCTTTAAAACGTTGATACCCTCTAATTTGGTTAATTGGGATAACAAGACTGTGTGAGTCGCACGTCATACTAATGGTTTCATTGAGACATGTCCCGCGGAATTTACGATTTATCTTTCTTATGAATCCACCTGGTTGCCAGTTTTCCACTTGCACTAGTGTCCCCCAAGCGACAAATTTTTTTCTTTCCTCTTCTTCTTTTTCTTCTTCTTTCCTTTTCATTTTTCTTTCTTCCGTCTGTTCTTCTGTCTCCATATTAGCATAAACATTAAGGAGGGCCGAAACAATCCCAATTGCCGCTCCTGCAATAAATAAGGTCTTTGCCAAACCAGCCGCCGCCCCTAATAAAACCCCGACGTCTGCATTGTTAATATTTACATAATTCACTGAAATTGGTGCACCTAAAAGGCTACCTCTAATGATTTTAGCATCCATGACATATCCTCCTATTAATTATTAATGATCAATTATTACTGACTATATAATAGTGATATATTGTGATTATGTCAATGTCTAATATCGGAATTGTTTTGCTTGTAGTCTACACACAAATTAAGAATATATAGGGGCTATTTTTTTGTAGGGAGTTTATCGCTTTGAAATGACATGATATAATAAATTTATGAATTTTACTGATAGTCAAAACTTATACATAGGAATATCAGAGAAAAAAGATGGTCCAATGAAGAGTTCTTTGGAAAATCGTCTTTTATTTTTTAAAAATCATAATTTAGATAATAAAATTATAGTGTCAGCTGGATTAGCTCATAAAAATAGAGTAGTTATTGTCGATGGCGTAAATAAAAGTCAATCAATTTTAGATTGTGATGCCTTAATAACTAATGAAAGTAAATATTTACTCACTATAACTATTGCCGATTGCCTGCCTATCTATTTTTATGATAAAAACAAGAAAGTGATAGCCTTAGCCCATGCTGGTTGGCGTGGCGTAGTCTCAAAAATTGCCAAAGAGGTTATTAGCCTCTTTATAAATCATTACGGCTCGAATTTAAATGATATAGAAATTTTTATCGGCCCTCATATTAGGGATTGCCATTTTGAGGTTAAAGACGATGTATCTAGTCAATTTAAACCTTCAGATTATACAACTAAAGATGAAAAAACTTATATTAATCTTTCCAAGACTGTTAAAGACCAGTTGCTTCTATTAAATGTTAATAGCTGCAATATTAATATAAGCGAAGAATGCACTTATTGTCTAAATGATAAATATTTTTCTTATAGACGAGATAATCCTAAGGAATTAGAAACCATGATAGCCTACATAGGATTGAGATAGCTTAAATTTTCATATATCACCGTTCCAACTACATCCCACTCTCTCCGCCAAGACACTAAACAGGGCCAAAAGCCTTGTTTTTTGATACTTTTTAGACTACTTCCTGTTCCACTAAATTAGGGAGAGCTAGATTATTTAAGTCTACTTGATAATTTGTGGCCACATTGTGGCCAAAGAGGTATAATATTAAATAATAAATTTAAGAGAATCAAACAATCTATAAAATACAAATATAGCTTTAATTTTATGAAAAAGTTTTTTTTATTAATATTATTAATTTTTCCTTTATTTTTAGCTGGTTGTGATATAAGTTTTAACGCACCAAAACAACAGACCCAAGCAGACAATAAACAATCGGCAGTTCAGGTTCAAGCAGGTAATGAACAATTGGAAGTTACTGATAATAAACTCGAAAATTCAGCTAATGATGTGTCTGCATCTTTTAGCCAAAATATAGAAAATCAAGTCGATAGTTCTACACAAGAAGGCAGTCCATCATTTGATCTTAATAAAGAAGCAGCGCTAATTGCCGATAGCGGCTTTTCTCAAGCTGGACTCGACGCTCTATTAAAATATAATGGGGCACAAAGAGACAACGAAGCAATGGCTGAGAATATGAAAATGTTTGACCAAATTTTTAAACGATTTCCCGAGGCATCAATCAATGATATATATTCCGTAAACAATTTTTTAACTTATGGAACGCCTAGCACGGAAAAATTGTTAATAGATGGTCGTTCGGAAATGTTTGGAAAATATTTAAATAGTGACAGAAAAATTCCGACGGGGCTAACCGAATGGGAAAAAATCTTAAACATTTCTATTGTGTACAACGAAACGTTTGATGATGAGCGCCTAGCTGAAATTAGAAATATTCAGACAGCCTTAGAATTATATTTTGATAAATTTAATTTCTATCCACCTACCACGGTAAGCTATCTAACCCCAGACACTAACCTTTCCGATAATGGATTCTCAACAACAACCTCCGGTACAATTTATATGAGAAACGTTGGTAAGGCAAAAGTGCCATTGGGCAAAGATTGCAGGGAGGCACAATATTACTCCTATAAAAATACAGGCACATCATCGTATGAGCTTAAATATTGTATGGATGCAGACGGAAAGGTTTATACCGCCACTCAAAAAGGAATAAAATAATTAGCTATCTCAGGATAAAAATTTTGTTTTTATGCCAATGTTACATTTATTATTTAATGCTACTAATTCTGGTTGCTAACCTGTTATAGGAGTTTAACTCCTATCCGGGGTTCGAATCCCCACCCTCTCCGCAGATGACAGTTTAAAAGTTGAAAAATTAATTCCAGCCTCGGAAGACTATCGAGAAATAACTTTGTTTGATTTTTAATACTGATTTACGCAAAAAGGGCTCTGAATATTTTTAATTTCTTCAGAGCCCTATACGTTTCTTTTTGTGCAAATTCATAGCCAAGATGTTTTAGTTTGCGACTATGGCCGCACAATTTTCATATAACTCTTCAAAATAACATCTACTCCAGTCCCATGAGCCATTCCAGTAAATCATTGTTCTAAACAATCTATTTCCGGCCGGGTCTCCATAGACTGTTCCCGTAAAGATTATGATCTTATCTCTCCATGATTCGGGGATAAGTTCCTGATGAGCTAATAAATAATCAAGTACATTGGCGTGGCATGGCGATAACTTCATTTTTTCGCCGAATATCTCGCCTTTTTCTTGGCTTCGCGGACTAGTTAAGGTAATAAGCCTGACAGTTGCCTGATTAAATATAAATGTCCCAGCTTGAGAATCATCTAATACTTTCCAGCTTGGATCTGGAAGATATGCAGGAGAATTACAATCAATTTTAGCGATTTTTTGACCGCTAACGATAATTGGCATGCTTAAAGCTAAACCAATTAATAAACAAAGTAACCATAATCTTTTCATGACTAATTTATTTTGTGTCCACTTGCGCAGACGTTAATAATTATGAATATAATAATGATTGTTAAGTTTCAAAATGTTCATATCATCGTACAGTATTATTTAAATTTTGTCTATATACTTAAAAAATAGAGGAATTAAAAAAATAATCTCTCATTCTGCCTAAAAGATTGCCAATAAAAAACAACGATTTGGTATCGTTGTTTTTGTTTTATACTGAGTCCTTAAGGATCTCAGTAGGTTTAAAGTTTAATCGCTTCAATTTTATTTTTTGTAATTTCGATTGAAAATCTACTGTTACCAATTTGTCTGGTAAATGGGTAGTAGATTTTTGGATCACTAGGATTTCCTATTGCTTGCATTTCCAAGCGAATAGTCTTTAATATGTCATCACGGCTCATATCTTCCTTATACCAAGTGTTATCTTTTTGATAATAAATCGATAACGAATCTAGAAGTCTTAAGTCATGCTGATATATAAATTCCTTCTTGTAGTAAAACCGAAGTTCGCTGTCTCCGCTTAAACCTGGTTTTTCCGCTCTTGCTCTAATCTCGTCGGGGTTTACTGATTGGCCGTTATTTTTCAGAAGGCCGAGACTGTCTTTTGGTGCTGCCATTGAAAATAGTAATTTGATATCACCAGTTTTTTCGGGATAACATTCCCGAGTTATTTTTAGCGTATCACCAGTCTCCTTAACGCGTAGAAAATTTTGTTCTGGTACGGCAAAACTGAGTAAATTTGGTAGGATAAATATGTAATCCTCTTGGTATGCGTTATTATCAGTTATTGTCATATTATACTGCCAGAATCTGGCAGTCGCCTTTTTTGTTTCCGAGGACGGCGATATTTCCATATTATCTTTACATTCATAGAAGATAATTGAAACCAAAGCTAATAGAATCATCTTTTTCATGTTTCTTTTTATTTTTTGTGGTTAATTTTTAAGTTACTAATTATTAATTATCGTTAAAGATAATCGTATTATATTATCAGTAAATAGTTATTTTGTCAATAGATACGCAATAGTTTAACACTTTGCAAACCGCGCCAATGGCGGCATTTAACTTGAGTGCTCCGCAGATAGTAAATAGCTCTAATATTAGAGTTATTTTTTAGTAGGGAGATTGAGCTTTAGAACTAATCATGTTAAGATATAGGGGTTTAATATGAATAAAGATAAAAATATAAACTATATTATTTTTAGAAATTATGAATAAAGTTATTGAAGAAAAATTAATAAAAATAATGCAAGGAAGACAAACAAAAACTGATCCATCTCATGATTTTCATCACGTGTATCGTGTTTTTAAATTGGCTCAGGAAATTGGAAAAAAAGAAAAAGCTGATTTTGACATATTAGTCCCGGCAGCACTTTTCCATGACATAATTGTTTATAGAAAAGATAATTCGAAAAGTAAAAATGAAACTAATGAAAGTGCCGAGTATGCTAAAAATATATTGAAAAAAATTAAAGATTATCCACAAAATAAAATAGAACAAGTTGTAATTTGTATTAAGCAGTGTTCGTTTTCAAAAGGAATTAAACCAGATTTGTTAGAATCTAAAATTCTCCAAGACGCTGATAGATTAGAGGCAACGGGTGCGATATCAATCATGCGAACTTTTTCTTCTGGCGGACAGATGAATTGTCAATTTTATGACTCAACTGATCCGTTTTGTAAAAAAGGAAACATCGCTTTTAGGTCATGTTTAGATTTATTTTACGGAAGATTGTTGATTGTTGAAAAAGGTATGCATACCAAAATGGCTAAAAAAATTGCTAAACGGAGAACACGGTTTTTAAAAGTTTTTTTGGCTGAATTCAAGATAGAACTTAAAGAATCTAAAGTAATTTAGTATAAACCGTTCTAACTACCTCAAATTCTCCTTACCAAGACACTAAACAAGGTTAAAAAGCCTTGTTTTTTTGATACTTATATAGTTTATGGTAAAATATACCTATAATAATGATTAAAATTTATGAAACCTTTTCATGCTAAAATGACCGAAAAATCGCCCATGTATATTTATGCTACAGAAATGGTGTCTAGTTACTATAGTCGCTTGGGATTAAGAGGTAAAAGGGTCTTAAGTATAGTTGGATCCGGAGACCAAATAATCAATGCTTATTTTTTTGGAGCAAAAGAGGTTGTTGGTTTTGATATCAATAAATATGCTTTTTTCATGCTTGACTTAAAAATATCATCTGTTAATAAATTAAATTATTATGAATTTTTAGAATTTTTTGGTAATAACTTATCTGATGGTTGCTTAAGCTTTAATCTTTATATTAAGCTAAGAAATGATTTATCATTAAAAACAAGAAATTTTTTTGATAAAATATATAAAGAGTTTAATAATAATGGCAAGAAACTAATTAAATCAGAATATTTTCGTCAACGCCACATGATTAAGTCTTCCGCCTCTGACATCAATACTTATCTTGAAGATGAAAAAAAATATTTAAAATGTAAAATAATAATGCAAAATAAAAAAATAAATTTTTTAAAGTTAGACATTAATGATATTGATACCGTAGAAAATAAAACACTAAAAGGTAAGTTTGATATTATAAATTTATCCAATGTGTTAAATTATTTGACAGGTAACACGGCTGAAGATAGTTTATTAGAAGTTTTGACTGAAGTAACAAAAAAAATAAGTAAAAAAATAAGTAAAAATGGTCTATTTTTTTATTATTCGTATTCTCCTAGTACTTATAATTACGAAAGCAAAAAAATTCCACCGGCTTCACGCACAGCCATAATTAATAATATAAAGAAAATAAATAACTTTAAATTATTAATTAGACGATTCAAGGGGGTTAATCCGGAAACATTTGATAAAATTAATATTTTTATTAATTAATAACCGTATATATTAACAAAATATGAAAAACATCATAAATTGGAAATTGTTTTTTATTCTGCTGGCTGGTAGTGTTGCTACAGCCTTGATGGTTTTACCCTATGCGCTCGCGCTTATTCCGCCGCCGGTCCCGATAATTACACCTTTATTGTTAATAGGGCAAACAATCCAGTCCTTGGTAATTTATTCAATTGCGGCCTTTTTTGGTCTTTTGTTAGTTAAGCGCGTTGGATTTTCTATGCCAATTCTTGAGGGCCTACTGAAGGGAGAAAAGACCGGCCCTTATTTTAAATCTATTCTTGGTTTATCGTTAGGCCTCGGTGTTTTAACCGCCATTCTTATAATTTTATCTAGTTTACCTTTCGGGTCTTTATCGTCTACTTTTTTACATGCGGAAGTTTCGATTGCGACTTGGAAATCATTCCTCGCCTCATTCGAGGGCGGCCTCGCGGAAGAAGTATTACTTCGATTATTTATTATGACCTTATTGGTCTGGATAACTTTTAAAATTAAAAAAACCAAAGAAGGGAAACCAACGGCCATCGGAATTTGGATTGCGATAATCTTGTCAGCAATTTTGTTTGGTCTTGGGCACCTTCCTATTACTAGCACCGTAACCGCTATTACCCCAGTAGTAGTTATTAGGGCGATTGTTCTAAATGGTATCGGAGGAATTATTTTTGGTTGGCTTTATTGGAAAAAAGGACTTGAGTCGGCCATGATTGCCCATTTTACCGCTGACATTGGTTTGCATGTTATTTTACCTTTAATAGCAACTTTATTAATTTAATTTTATAAAATGAAGATTCGAAAGGCTAAATTATCAGACTTAAATCCAATAAACAGTTTAAACAAAAAATATTTTAAGGAGGTTCGTAATTTTAAATCCTTATTAAAAAATAAGGATGATATTTTAATAGTATTAGAGGACAATCAAGAGATAATCGCTTTTTCCGGCCTTCATTTGAATAAATGGAATAATACGGCCAGGATTATTAATATCTTTGTCCATCCAAACTATCGACGTCAGGGTTTGGCTAGTGAATTAATTAAGAAGTTAATAGTTTTGGCTGAGAAAAAGAAAGTAAGATCACTAATCGCTGAGGCGCCATCTTTAAATCCAGTCTTGAAGCTATATAAAAAAAGTGGGTTTCGTAAATGTGGTTATAATGACCGCTACTATTCTAATAATCTTAAGGAAATAGCTATATTTTTGTCATTTGATTTCAATTAATTTCTACCTAGCCGATTGAGTAAATTTTACAGCAAATATATAAATATATGAGAAAAATACTAATCTTGTCTTTACTGTTACCGCTATTTTTAATTACTGGCTGTAATAGAAAAATTGTAGCGCAATTGCCGCAGTCAAAGGTAAATGATGCCGATCAAATTCAAGAGGCAACAAATAGCCCAAGCATTATTGATGTGGCGAGCTCAACCAATCAAGAAAGTGCTGAAAATTCTAATAAAATGCCTAACCACTTAATTCCAGCTGATCAAATTATCCAAATGGAAGTGCTCATGAGTAAAAATGGGAAATCGTTAGCCGGACTTCAGGCGTACCGTTTTGAAAAAGATCAAATCGGGATGACGCATATTTGGTTTAATTTTTATGTGAATGGAGTGCGAGCTGACGAAACTATTTATCACTTCACAGCGGATAATATACTTTCTAGCGTCACCAATGAACCAGATGCCAGCCTTTATTCCAATATTTCGACTACCCCTAAAATATCCAAGAATCAGGCGATATTAATTGCTAGTAATAGAATTAAAAGCTCAACCCTAGTTGCTACTGAGGAATTCTGGAATAAAAATACTGGTAGTTCTGGCGTAAAGGATATAGTGCTGGCCTGGAGAGTCCAGGGTAGCGACTCATACCCGCTGGTCATCATTAATGCTCAAACCGGAGAGATGCTTTATTATGATGATGGGATTAGATATTAGCTTCTAAAACTGAAATTTCCGATTCCATTATTCGAGATAAATATATATATATCAATCTTTCCCAAGTAGTGAAGAACCAATTGATTAAATTAGGTATTTTAAAATGATAAAGTTACAAATATGTTAAGAGAAAAAATCCAATTTAATAATATAGTAAATCAAGATTTAAATAATGAGGATTATCTTCGGAAAGTTTTTGAGAGTGGAACTAATGAGGAGTTAAAAAAAATTGCCGATTATCATAATCTTTCTCCTGAACAAATTAAAATATTTAGTCATTTTGCTAAATTAAGAAGAGGTCTAATAATTGAAATGCAAGCAGCTCAAAAAGAAAGAGCAGCCAATAACCCAATTGCTACGGATGCAGAGTTAAATATGGGGGCTTATCAGGAAAATATTGAGCCGCAGGTTAGAGAAGTGGTGTCTAAGTTAAGAAAGAAAGGTTATGCTACTTACGAATCTGGTTTTGGTGGCTTTGATAGCCAAGTCATAAGTTTTGAAAATAATTGTTTAGAAAATTTTCAAATACCCAAGCAAGTCATTGATAAATTTAAAGATCAAGGTGTTATTATAGAGATAAAGTCTAATAGTATTAAGTTAATTTTTAAAAATGAATTTAATCAACCAGAAATTTATAATTTTTGGCAGGAGTTAGAGAATTATCTTCCAGATTTGGGTGAACCAGCCCAACCCTGCCAGTTGAGGCAAGCAGTTTTATTTAGGGAAAAGCAGAAAAGTTTTGAATGAGATTATCTTTGCTAATAAACTATATAATAAAAATATGACGACAATTTTTAAAAATATTTTTAAATTTTCCGGGTCAATTCTACGCGGTTTAAAAGATGCTAAATTTCGTAGTCTTTTATTTTTTGTGTTGGTTATTTTATTAATAGGTACCTTCTTTTATCATAAGATTGAAGGTTGGCGTTGGTTAGATTCTTTTTATTTTAGTTCCATGTCTTTAACCACTGTCGGCTATGGCGATTTCGTTCCCAAAACGGATCTTGGTAAGATATTTACTATATTTTATATATTCTCAGGTGTAGGAGTAATTCTTGGTTTTATAACTTCGGTAGCTAATAAGGCCCACGAAAAGAGCATTACTGAGGATTTAATCAATAGAAGAAAACACTAATTTATATGATTGAGTTTTCAATAAATCAACCGGATGAAGATAAACAATACACCAAAAGACCTGGTGCTTACGGTGTTATTGAGAATGATAATGGTTTGATAGCTATTATTAAAAATAAGACGGGCTATTTTTTACCTGGAGGCGGTATTGAAAACGCAGAATCACCAGTTGAATGTTTAAAAAGGGAGTGTTTGGAGGAAATTGGCTGTGAGATTTCAATTTTAGAAAATTTCGCTCAGGGTAATTATTATTTTTATTCAACTACCTTAAATGTCGACATGGAGAGTATCGGTCATTTTTTTGCCTGTCAGATTGATAAGTTTTTAGATGTTATAACTGAAGATGGTCATCAATTAATTTGGTTAGATACAGATGAAGCTATTTTATTATTATATTTAGATAATCAACGAGAGGCGGTAAAAATTTTTAAAAAATATAAATAATATGGAAATAAGAAAAAAAATTGGCTTAGCCTTGGGGTCTGGTGCTGTGCGTGGCTTAGCTCATATTGGAGTAATCAGAACTTTAATTAAACACGGTATCCCGATTGATTATTTAGCTGGCTCTTCGGTTGGTGCTTGGGTTGGTGCTCATTTTGCTCTTTATCAAGATATTGAAAAAACGGCTAGTTTAACCATTGGGAATAAAAAGGAAAAATTTTTTGCTCTGTTAGAACCTACAATTGCCGACGGTCTAGTAAAAGGTGAAAAAATAGAATTGTTACTCATGGAATGGCTGGATAATAATTCTTTTAGTGATTTAAAAATTCCCTTTAAAATAGCCACTACTGATTTAATTACTGGTAATAAATTTGCTATCAGTGAGGGCAAATTAGCTAACGCGGTGCGAGCCAGTATGGCTGTTCCCGGTTTTTTTAAACCTGTTATTTTACAAAATAAAGCCCTAGTTGATGGTGGTATTAGTGATCCAGTGCCAGTTGATTTAGTTAAAGAGTTGGGGGCGGAGATAGTCATTGCCGTTAATTTAGACTTTTCTCCAGAAATTCTTAATATTGCTCCAGATCAAATTGGAATATCTAATATTGCGACCAGGACGCTTAAAGTTATGCGTCATCACCTGGCTCAATATTCTTGTTTGGGGGCCGATTTTATTATTGAACCACAACTGCAAATATATTCTAGTTGGCGTGATTATTTTATAAATAATAATGATCAGAAAATTATTGATTTAGCTGCAGAAGCGACTGAAAAAATTATTCCAAAATTAAAGGAGATGATTTATAATTAACACTAAATTATATGATTAAAGTGATATATGAGGGGCTGGATAAAATAAAAATTCAGGCGGAAGTTTTGAAAGCTTATAATTATGTTAATAATATTTTCTTAATAAAAATAGGTGATATTACTGTTTTTGTGGCCCAGGATAGAAAAGAATTTGATAAACAGTTTGGTGAAAAAACAACTGGCTGGTTAGTCGGTAATGCTATTGGCAAAAATAAAATAAATATTTTAAGTCCCTTAGCTATGAAAAATGAGAGTAGTCATAGTCCGAAAGAATTTTTGTCTATTTTAAAACACGAGTTTACTCATTTATTTCTTAGTAATTTGTCAGCTGAAAGAGCTATTCCTAATTGGTTAAATGAAGGACTGGCAGCTTATGTAGCTAAGCAACATCAAAATGGTAAGGATAATATTTTTATTGAAGATAATTTTTGTAAAAGATTAAGTTCGTCTAGAGATTGGAATAATAATGTTCATCACGGGGCTTATTTATTATCGGCTTTATTTGTTAAGTTTCTGATTAAAAAATATTCATTTAAGAAAATTGAGAAGTTAGTTTCTTCTCTTAATAAATATTATTATCAGCCAGATTTTGAGCAAATATTTTTAAAAATATATGGTTGTGAAATTGATGTTGTAGAAAAGTTATTTATTCAAGAAATTAATAAATAATATTTATGAAAATCCCATTTCTTTTAATCATTGATGGCATGACGGGCGCCGGTAAAACTACCACAGCGAGGTTATTAGCTGATAGTATTCCCAGATTGGCTGTAGTTGGCATGGATAAAATTAAGAAATTTATTTCCGACTTTGAAAGAGGTGAGAGAGATAATTTAATTGCGAGAGAGGTTACTTTTGCAATGACTAAAACTTATCTTGATCAGAATATTTCTGTTATTATTGAGCAGCCCTTTAGGCTGGAATCTGAAATAAAAAAATATGAGGATTTAGCCAGGGAATATTCGGTTCCTTTATATAAATTTCAATTAGTAGTTAATCCAGAGCTAGCTTTTGAGCGAGTAGTTAATCGTCAAAAAGATTCGGAAACCAAAAATCCAGAAGATCGTATTAAGCGTAATATTTCTTTATTTGAAAATAGGGAACATTTAGGCTTTACAGTCATTGATACCTCTAATCTGCCTAGCGATGAAGCTGCTAAAATTATTCTCAAAGAAATAAAATAACAGTCAGTGTACTGTTTTGGTGTATTCTTTTGTAGCTGTAAGTTGACGTAATAAGTTTAGTGCGATAAGCTTAAACGTTCTTTTAGTTTTTTAACAATAATATATTTTTAACCCTATAAATCTGTATCATGAAAAAATTAAGTAATGGTGATGGCCTGAAAATGTTGCCCTATACCTGACTTATGAAAGGGGCTAATTTTTAGTGATTAAGGCTCTGGTAATTATAAAATTATTGGAGCCTTTTTTCTTAGATTTTAGACTTGACATATATAAAAATAAATGATAAACTAGACGGTTAGTATCAATTTTGGTATTAACTAAATTTTTGGCTTTAATTAGCCTATAAAATAATAGTTCATTTAAATCTTAATAAATTTTACAACATGAATCAGACAGGAAAATTTGACGATGCTATCCGTGTTGGTGGCGTAGTCATTCTTAAATCACGAACAGCTTCGGTGGATGTTGATCCCGAGAATTGTTTTTCGGAGTTGTGTCCGGCGGAATTGCCAGTTCCAGGCGCTTTGGAAATTGTTCCAGAGTTAGACAAAAATGCGCAACTAGGGACCGTTAGAGTAGCCTCTAAAGATGCCCACTCTGACAAGTCATTGTGGATTGCCACAGTTGGAAAACCTCAGTTTAGTTCGATTACTGGATATCCTGACATGGATATCCGTTGGAATAAACATGGTGTACCCGGGACATTGGGTTTTGAATTTTTGCCAGGCTTAAAAAAGGAAAATTATAATTTCATCGCTTATAAGGGGATTGAAATTGATATGCATCCTTATGGTGCCTGTTATCACGATTTGGCTGAAACTCAATCAACGGGGTTGATTGAATTTTTGGTTTTTCACAAAATTAAAAATGTAATCGTTGGTGGCTTAGCTACCAGCTATTGCGTAAAGACAACAGTGTTACAACTTTGTCGTTGCCAACATTTTAAAGTTTTTGTGAACCTAGCTTCATGTCGCGACATTACTGGAGCACCAACCCTTGAGTCTATTAAGGAAATGGAAGCGGCGGGTGCAATCGTGGTTGATAATTTAGAGTCTGAATTGCCGGTAACGTTTTCAGATTTTGGAACTCGCAAAAGTTTTAGTACTCGTATGATAGCTTTACAGGAAAGTTACAAAAATCTATTACACCTAAAAAAATAAACCATGGATTTTATCTTAAGAGACGAACCGATTATTCAGTCCCGGCTAGATGTGGATTTTTATAAGTTCACGATGGGGCAGTTAATCTTCAAACAACACGCCAAGGTGCCGACTAAATTTGGTTTAACCAATCGCACTACCAGTGTTTTGTTGCCAGCCATTATCCCTATTGAACAATTGCGTGAGCAATTGGATCATGTCAGAACTTTGCGTTTTAATAACAGTGAATTACATTATCTGCGCGGTACTAATGAGTATCAAGAGCGAATGTTTCAGGAAGACTATTTGCAGTTTTTAAAAAGCATGCAGTTGCCTGATTACGAATTATCAAAACGTAATGACCAGTTTTCTTTGGAATTTCCTGGTAATTGGTCAGAAAATACCTATTGGGAAACGAAGGCTCTGTCGATAATTAATGAGCTTTACTATAAGAATATAATGTCTAAGAAAACCAAGCTTGAAAGAGATGCGGTTTATGCTACGGGCGTTAGAAATCTTTATGAGAAAGTTCAGAAAATAAAATTGTATCCGTCCTTAACTTTTACAGACTTTGGTACGCGTCGACGCTTTAGTCGTGCGTGGCAAAAATATGTAGTGGAAATGATGGCTGCTGAATTACCAAACCAATTAAAGGGAACTTCTAATACCAAGTTAGCTATGGATTTAGGTCTAATGCCAACTGGTACGGCTGCGCACGAGATGGACATGGGTTACAGTGGTATTTATCACGGTAGTTCTCAGGAAATTCTCGAGTCGCACAAAAGGTTCTTAAGTGATTGGCGTCAGATGTATGGTTGGGGGCTATCAATTGATTTGACTGATACTTATGGCACTGACTTCTTTTTCAGAGCTTTTTCTTTGGAAGAAGCACAGTATGATAAAGGTTTGCGTCATGACTCAGGTGATCCATTTGTGTTTGGTGACAAGGCTCTTAATTTTTATCAGAGCCTGGCCATCGATCCTATGACTAAGATGTTGATTTTCAGTGACGGACTTGATCTGGAACTGATGATTAAACTTCATCTGTACTTCTTGAACAAAATTATCAATACCTTTGGTTGGGGAACTAACTTAACCAATGACCTTGGTTTAATGGCGTTGTCTTTAGTTATTAAATTAATTGAAAGCAATGGTCATGGCACCGTGAAGTTATCTGATAATTTAAATAAAGCTACTGGTAAGTTATACGACGTGGCTCTATTTAAAAGTATCTTTGGCTATACTAATGAGAAATCTGAAATTTGTACTTATTAAAACGTAAGAATAATGGAAGCAAAACAAATTTTATTTGCCGGCTATCAAGGGAAAATTACTGGTGTAATTGAAAATCCTTTAAAGCAACCCTTGATTGAATTGGACGCGCAACACCTGTCGGGTACATTCTCGATCTCAGCCCTTGAAGAATTATCGTTGGAGAAAATAAGGAATTATTTTATTTTAGTGTATCAGCTTTGGGGCCGGTATGGTTTTATGGGTGATGTGATTGCCGTGAAGATGGTGAAGATGAACCAAAATTATTTTTATTTTTTGGATTTTATCGGACGCTTGGCTTTTCATAAGCCAGGTTTAGCTGTTGACTTGTTGATGATGATTCATACTAAAACTGGTGATTATTTTATCGGTATTAAACGTCGTTATAATCCAGGGCAAGGTAAATTAGCTTTGCCAGGTGGGTTTATTGACGTCAATGGCTATCATCTTAATACTCCAGTTGAAACAGTTATTCAGGAAGCCAAAGAAGAGATTAATTTAACGATCAGAGTGGTTAATCCTGAAGATTTGCAAGATTATTCACCTTTTAAAGTGGATGTTGAAGTTGATTATAATGGTCAGGAGTTTGATGGTCAATTATTACCTTTAGGCATAGTTCCGACCGGTGATAATGAGCAAATGCCCTTAGTTGGATTAAAACGAGTCTACTACACTACTGCTTTTGCTTTAACCTTGGATATGTCGAGCCTTGATTTAACTGAGGCTGACATTAATAACTGGCTTAAAGCTGGTGATGATGCTGCAGATTTGGTGGTGGTTAAGTTGGACGATGTGTCTGGTGGCTTGGAATTTGGATTAAGTCATCATCAATTAATTTTTGATGCTCTTCTCCATAACCGAATTATGTATGGTCATGCTTGTAAAATTTATTAAGAACTTGGGCAATGGTAATCATTGCCCCTTTTCTAGAACTGCTTAGCCGCAAGCTAGGCATGTCTAAGAAAGTAACGTAATTTAAAAACTTAATAATAAAAAAACAAAGCATCATGAAAAAGACTTTTATTTTTTATTGTCCGAGTCAGGATAAATTAGCTAAGGATTTTTGTGGTCAGAGTTCAATGTTTGAATTGGGTGATATTTCTTGGAAAGATTTTTCAGATGGATTTCCTAATATAATGATATTGAATTCGAGGCAATTAGTTAACAGCGACATTATTTTTTTGGCCGACTTTAGTTGTCCCAAGGAAATTTTTCGGCAATTAGCTGTGCTGTACGCTTTGCCGTCTTACGGCATTCATTCTTTAAAAGTTGTTTTGCCATTTTTCCCAACTGGAACTATGGATAGAGCTGCTCAGGATGGTGAAATTGTGACCGCTAAAACTCTGGCCAGAATGTTGTCAGTTATTCCGATGGCGGAATGTCCTACCCAGATTTATATTTTCGACATTCATGCTCAGCAAGAACAATTTTATTTTGCTGATACGGTACGGGTACGTTGTATGTCGGCCATGAATCTGCTTTTAAATAAGCTTAATTGTGACGATAATACAGCAGTGGCCTTTCCTGACGAAGGAGCCTATAAACGGTTTGGTTGTTATTTTTCCAGATATCATCAGATAGTTTGCGAAAAAAGACGCGGAGAAAATGGCAAGCGAATCATTACCATCAAAGAGGGAGATCCAGATGGTAAAAGAATTTTTATTGTGGACGATCTGATTATGTCGGGAGGCACTATATTAGAATGCGCTAAAGTTTTAGATAATTTTGGTGCCGCTAAAGTCAGTGCTTATGCCACTCATGGCGTATTTCCTAACAAAAGTTGGACCAAATTTGTTGATGCTAACATTCATTTGTATGTCACTAATTCCTGTCCCGAATCTATTTCTAAAATCGATAAAACTTTTATCGAAAGTGGAAAGATTACAATCTTGTCACTCTTTACTGAGATTGCTAGTGCAACGTTAAACAACAATTAAAAAATAAAGAATGAAAAGAAATTTAAATGATTTGAAAGTATGTCTGAATCAAATGCCAGTTGTTCCTGGTCGACCAGACTTGAATGCTAAGTATATTATTGAAAGTATTGGAGTCGCCGTAAAGGATGAGGTTGATGTTTTGATTTTTACTGAATTAGGAGTCACTGGCTATATGATTGGTGATTTGTTTGAAGATGAATGCTTTGTTAAAGAAGTTAGCCGTCTTAATCAACAAATTATTAGAGCTGTGCCAGTTGGTATGACTGTTGTCTTTGGCACATTGGTCGCTGAATCGTCGCATGTAAATGAGGATGGTAGGATTCGTAAATATAATGCAGCTATTGTGGCCAGCGGTGGCCTTCAATTGGCTGTTACTATTAAAACGCTCCAGCCTAATTATCGTATTTTTGACGATAATCGTCATTTTTTTGACACCAGAAAATATGCTTATGTTCGGCACAAAGAGGTGGAAGATTGCTTATCTCCAGTAGAAGTTGAAACGCGAATTGGTTTGATAAAAATCGGAGTTATCTTATGCGAAGATATGTGGCATAATGATTATCCTATCGACCCTACGCAGATCTTAGTTGATAAGGGGGCTGAACTGGTTATTAATTTGTCAGCGTCCCCTTGGACCTGGCAGAAAAATCGTAAACGGCATCAAGTCGTTCGTGATTTATTAAAAATTTCGCCCGTGCCTTTTATCTATGTGAACAATACTGGCGTTCAAAATAACGGTAAAAATATCATCGTATTCGATGGTAGTTCCACTGTTTATAATGAAAAAGGTGAAATTATTATGGCCGTTCCGCCATATGCTACTGGTAATCATAATTTTGTTTTTTCTGAAGAGGCATTGAATAATATTCAGATACCAATTGAAAAAACAGGGTTGAGTTTGGAAGAGCAAATTCAGCATGATGCTGGCGAGCTCTATTCTGGTTGGGAATGTGCCGTTAAAGGTGCGTTTGCTAATTTACCTAAACCAATGCGCAAAGCCGTGATTGGTTTGAGCGGGGGAATTGATTCGGCGGTAGATACTGTTTTACTGTTTCATATTCTGGGGCCGGAAAATGTGTACTGCATTAATATGCCGTCGCATTATAATACACAGCAGACTAAAAACATTGCTGAACAAATTGCTCTTAACCTAGGAGTTCACTACGAAATCAGGCCAATTAATGCTATTGTTGATGCAATTTGTGAAACTACCGGAACAGAGGTTGATACTCTGAGCTATGAAAACGTGCAAGCTCGCGTCAGAATGGAAATTTTGGCAGCTCGCTGTCAGGATTTAAATGCCGTGTTTATTTGTAATTCCAACAAAATAGAAATGGCTTTCGGTTACGGAACCATGTATGGTGACATCGCTGGATTCTTAGCTCCACTGGGAGATATGTTGAAATATGAAGTGTACCAGATGGGCGATTATATGAATCGTGTCGTTTATCAAAGGGAAGTAATTCCGGCCGAATGTTTCACTATTGCTCCAACCGCTGAATTGAAAGATAAGCAAAAGGACCCATTTCATTATGGCAACTTAAAACGTCGCGGTTATCACGATGAACTTGTTCGAGCTCTGGTAGAGTTTAGATATAATCCAGAATTAATTTTGGAAAAGTATATTCATAAAACTTTGGAGCAAGAATTTAGATTGGAACCCGGAACTTTGGAAAAGTTATTTAAAACTCCAGCCGAATTTATTATTGATTTGGAGAAGAATTATAATTTACTGATTAATTCTTTTTTCAAAAGGCACCCAGCTCCAACTGTTCCGATTTTGTCGAAACGGGCTTTCGGTTTTGATTTGCGTGAATCTCAGTTAAGTCCATTTTTTACCAGTCGTTATTATGACTTGAAACAGTTGGCTTTGTCGCAAAATACTGCTCGAAGTTATTACACCCATGCTATTAACAGAGTGGCCGTATTTGGTGGAAGTTTTAATCCGCCATGTTACCATCATGAGGAAATTGCTCGACTGTTAACACAAGAGTTTGACCGAACAATTATTAGGCCGTGTGGTAGCGCCAGGACTGATAAAGATTTAATTAGTAATGAGGATAGAAAGGTGATGGCTAATATGGCTTTTGAGGACATTTCTAAAGTTGAATTAGATTTCTACGATTTAGATATTGGCGTTTACACCCCGACTTATTTGTTGGAAGAGTATTATACCGCTAAATATCCTAATGCTGAAATTTGGCACGTAGTTGGTAGTGATCTTATTGTTGGAGGACGGGATAAAAATTCTGAAATTCAACGAGCCTGGAAAAATGGACCAGAGATTTGGCAAACTTTTAAGTTCTGCATTGTAGTTCGGCCTGGTTATGAAATTGCCCAAGAAGATTTACCGCCTATTTCCAAAATTTTGGAAATTCAGGAAATCGTGGGTAGTGGAACTATGGTTCGCGAAAAATTGTCTAAGCATCAAGGAGCTAATCGTTTCGTTGATGGAGACGTGTTAGCTTATATCTATGCTCATAAACTCTATGGTTCATAAGGACCAAAGTTTATATATTTAAGCCCAGTAACTAGTGTTGCTGGGCTTTTTTCTTGTCTTAATTTAAGGTTGACAATTTAAAATATATATAGTATATTTTTTAGTTATTATAGACGTTTTATCTATAATATTTTTCTTTAACAATTACATAAAAATACTGATAATGGAAAAACTTAACTGGTCTAGCGGACTCTTAAATATTAAAGAGCGCCTACAAGAAGAACTGACTCGCTTCGGCGAAAAACCATTCTTAATAGTTATTGCCGGTTGTACTTGCAGTGGTAAAACTTTTTTAGCCCAAGAGCTGTCTATGGTTTTATATCCACTCGTGACGCCAGTAATTTCGATTGACGACTATTATAAAGATATTCACGACCAAACTTTGCCACGTGACGAAAATGGACACTCTCTTTTTAACCGCCCGGAAGCTTATCGCGTTGAAGAATTATCAAAAGATATTTCTGAGCTAAGAAGAGGTCGAGGAATTTGGACGCCAAAATATGACATGTCGACTAATACTTATTTGGACAAACGGGGAACATGGATTAATCTGTCACAAGTTCTAATTGTCGAAGGTTTGTTTGCCATTCAGTTTTTAAGTGGCCTTACTAGACAAATGAAAGTCTATTTAGATTTAGATTTTGACTTAGCGCTTAGGCGCTGCATTGTTCGTGATACGCAAAAATATCAAATTGATTCAGCTAAAATTTCTAGAGTGTTTTCTGAAAAAGTTTGGCCTGATCAATTGGAATTTGTAGTTAGTCAACAAAATGAGGTTGATATTATTATTTATCAATAAAAATATTTTAGTATAAACAATTAAAAATTCAAGAAATGGGAGGACCACATTACAATGATGACGTGAGCCCGGAACGCTCTGCATCAATCGATGAACATTTTAATTATTCAGGGCATGCCAATAATGATGCTTCGCGGCATCAAGTGCATGATGAATTGAATATTAAAGGTAAGACCAGGGAATGTTGTGATTCATCGCTACAACCGCGTTCAACTCCAATCGTAGTCGCGATGGACGTAACGCGTTCGCGTGGCGATGATGCCAAAGTAGTTTTTGAAAAACTGCCGATGTTTATGGGGCAGATATATATGAAAAACTATGTGTCTGATCCTAACGTATCTTTTGCGGCTATTGGCGATGCCACTTGCGGCGATAAAGCGCCGATTCAAGTCGGTCAGTTTGAATCCGATATCCGTTTGGACACGGTTTTAAGTTATCTTTGGCTTGAAGAAGGCGGCGGCGGTACCGGAC